>Ga0310786_10006605_pt1 | contig 15356 bp, 12 predicted proteins | sample AusTroGonzalo_MG_FD_203881 | JGI IMG/M metagenome (GOLD analysis project Ga0310786, IMG submission 203881) | Bovine rumen microbial communities from tropical cattle in Woodstock, Queensland, Australia - Gonzalo_03 (v2) (version 2) | ecosystem: Host-associated > Mammals > Digestive system >... | reverse complement strand
CTCCTTCAATGTAGAATGTTCAATGTTCAATGATCCATGTTCAATGTTGATCTGCCAGATGATGGTGAGCGGCAAGGGCTTCTCTGATGGAGAGCAGCACTACCTGCCCATCCTGCCTGCCTCGGAGCGCGTGACGGTGACACAGTCGATCACCCAGCACCAGCCAGGAACGGTCAGTGTCGATCTCGCCAAACTCATCCCTGCTGATGCCCGTCAGACGAAACTCACCGTGGAATATACCGATAATCCTGCTTGGCTGATGATACAGTCGCTGCCATCACTCGGCATGGTCTTCGACGATAATGCCATTTCGTTGGCTGCCTCCTATTACGCAAACGGACTGGGCCAGCATATCATCGACCAACAACCTGAGGCGAAGAAGGCCTTCGAGCTGTGGAAGAAAGAAGCAGGTGAGGAGACCTCGCTGATGAGTGCCTTGGAGAAGAATCAGGAGTTGAAGGACGTCGTGCTCAACGAGACACCCTGGGTGCTCGATGCAGACAACGAGACGGCTCAGAAGCAAAAACTCGCCGACTTCTTCGACGAGAACCTGATGAACCAACGTCTCACTACCACCATCGAGAAACTCCAGAAACTACAGCGCTACGACGGCTCGTGGTCGTGGTGGCCCGATATGCCAGGTTCGTTCTATATGACGGTGGCCGTTTCCGAGATGCTCGTACGTCTGAACGATATGACTGGCGAACAGAAGGCCATCCAGTCCATGCTCACTAAAGCCTTCAATTTTATGGGCAAGGAGGTCGTGAATGATGTTGAGGAGATGAAAGAGTGGGCCAAGAAAGGTCACGACGTATCCTTCCCCAGTTTCAAGACCCTCCAATGGCTCTATCTGGCCACCCTCGATGGGCGCGAGTTGCCCGCAGATGTCCAAAAGGCCAACGACTACCTGCTGAAGCTCCTGAAGAAGGAGATCAAGGGGCAGACCATGTACGAGAAAGCCCTCACGGCCGTCATCCTCTCGAAGCCGGAACCCCAGCGCGCCGCCGAGTATGTGCAGTCGCTGAAGGAATACACCGTCTATCGTGAGGAAACGGGACGCTACTACGACACCCCGCGTGCCGGCTACTCGTGGTTCGACTATACCATCCCCACCCAGACCGTCGCCATCGAGGCCATCCAACGTATCACACCCGATGACAAACAGACCGTCCGTGAGATGCAGCGTTGGCTCCTTCAGGAGAAGCGCACACAGGCTTGGGACACGCCCATCAACAGCGTGAATGCCATCTATGCCTTCCTGATGGACCAGAAGAGTCCTTTGTCCGTGAACAACAACCACGCCCAGCTGAAGGTGGATGGCAAACCCCTTGATGCCCCCAAGGCCACGGCGGCCATCGGCTACGTGAAGACCTCCGTCCCTGCCAGCAGTAAGACCTTCACCGTGGAGAAGACCTCCGAGGACACTTCCTGGGGTGCCGTCTATGCCCAGTTCGTACAGGCCACGAAGAACATCACCGATGCCAGCAATGGTCTCACCGTAAAACGTGAGTTGTTGACCGCCGACGGTAAGACACCAGAGAGCCTGAAGGTGGGCGACCGTGTGAAGATGCGCATCACCATCGAGGCTGATCGTGACTACGACTTCGTACAGGTCATCGACAAGCGCGCAGCCTGTCTGGAGCCCGTGCACCAGCTCAGTGGCTATCGTAACGGAGCCTACTGCACGCCAAAGGACAACACGACGAACTATTACTACGACATGATGCGGAAAGGTACCCATGTCATAGAGACGGAATACAACATCGACCGCACAGGAACCTACGAGACGGGCACCTGCACCGTGCAGTGCGCCTACGCCCCTGAGTTCCGTGGCACCACTAAATCACAAACCCTTATCATCAAATGAAGAAACGACTGATCATATTACCCATGATGGCGCTGGCGTTGCTGCCAGCATCTGCCCAGAAACTCTCTGTAGAGAACACCACCGTCAACTGTGGCCGTACTGGTTTCGAACAGCCTGTCACCGCCACCTTCGAACTGCGAAACAAAGGCCTGCGTAAACTCGTCATCGAGAATGTCAGACCTGACTGCGGCTGTACGGCCGTGGAGTTCCCCAAGGAAGTGGGAATTGGCGACAAGTTCACCATCAAGATGACCTATGACGCCCGTCAGTTGGGACATTTCCATAAAATGGCCGCCGTCATAAGCAACGGTTCCAAACAGCCCGTCTATCTCACGATGAAGGGTGTGGTTCTGGCCGAGGTGTTTGACTATACTGGCGACTATCCCTTTAGCATGGGAGACCTGTTACTCGACAAGGCCGATTTGGAGTATGACGATGTCAACAAGGGTGACACCCCTGTCGAAGAGATCCACATCATGAATAATGGTACGACGAAGATGACTCCCAATGTGATGCACCTCCCACCCTACCTCTCGGCCATCGTCAAACCAGAGACTCTCGCCCCAGGACGCTCTGGCACCATCTCCGTGATGCTCGACTCCGAGAAACTGCGCGACTACGGACTGACACAGACCAACGTCCATATCGCCAAACAGTTGGGTGAAAAGGTGAGTGCTGATAACGAGATGGGCGTCTCCGCCATCCTCCTGCCCGACTTAAAGGATTACGAGACCATCAACAAGGCTGCTGCACCTCAGTTGCAGATTTCCACCACCGATATCGACTTTACTGACTTCGGTGGCAAGGCGAAAAAGACAGCAGATATCACCCTCGTCAATACAGGCCGTTCACCACTGACCATCTCCTCGCTGCAGATGTTCACCAGCGGTCTGAAGGTAACACTGGGCAAGCGCGAGATCGCCCCAGGACAGAGCACCGTCCTCAAGGTGACGGGCTATGCAGCTGAACTCGCCAAACTACGTACCCGTCCCCGTATCCTGATGATCACCAACGATCCTGACCACGCCAAGGTTGTTGTCAACATTAAACTGAAATAACATGGAACATCCTGAGAACAGTTCTGAATATGCAGGTCTGCAGGTGAACAGCGGTGTGGAGCAACCCTCCATCATCAACCCCTACCTGAAGCGCAACCGCGTGCGTCGCCGTGAGCTCACAGCCAGTGAGATGGTCGAGGGCATCCTGAAGGGCGACATCACCGTGCTCTCACAGGCTGTGACCCTCATCGAGAGTGTCAACCCCGACCATCAGGCCAAGGCACAGGAGGTGATCAACAAATGCCTGCCCTATAGTGGCAACAGTGTCCGCGTGGGCATCAGCGGTGTACCAGGCGCTGGCAAATCCACCAGTATCGACGAGTTTGGCATCCATGTGCTCCGTGAGAAAGGCGGACGCCTTGCCGTCCTCGCCATCGACCCCTCCAGCGAGCGCACCAAGGGCAGCATCTTAGGAGACAAGACGCGCATGGAGAAACTGGCGCAGCATCCTGACTCCTTCATCCGTCCCAGTCCGTCGGCAGGTTCCTTAGGTGGCGTGGCTCGTAAGACGCGCGAGACCATCATCCTCTGTGAAGCGGCAGGCTTCGACAAGATCTTCGTAGAGACCGTCGGTGTGGGACAGAGCGAGACGGCCTGCCACTCGATGGTCGATTTCTTCCTGCTCATCCAAGTGGCAGGCACGGGCGACGAACTACAGGGCATCAAGCGTGGCATCATGGAGATCAGCGATGGCATCGTCATCAACAAGTGCGACGGCGACAACGTCGATCGCTGTCATATGGCCGCCACCAACTTCCGCAATGCCCTCCACTTCTTCCCCATGCCCGAGAGCGGATGGACACCCAAGGTGCTCTGCTATAGCGGCTTTTACGGAACGGGTGTCAAAGAGGTGTGGGACATGATTTATGAGTATGTCGATTTCGTGAAAGCCAACGGCTATTTCGACTACCGTCGCAACGAACAGGCCAAGTACTGGATGTACGAAAGCATCAACGAACACCTGCGCCTCAACTTCTACAACAACCCGCAGATCAAGGCCCAGCTGCAGCCAGCAGAACAGACCGTCCTCGCAGGTCACAAGACCTCATTTGTCGCTGCTCAGGACCTCCTTGATGAATATTTTAATCTACTGAAGAAATCATGATCCAAATTGAAATCGATGAAGGCAGTGGTTTCTGCTTCGGCGTGACGACTGCCATCAAGAAGGCCGAGGAAGAACTGGCACAGGGCAAGACGCTCTACTGCCTCGGTGATATCGTGCACAACGGTATGGAGTGTGAGCGCCTGCGAGAGATGGGGCTCATCACCATCAACCACGACGACCTGCGCAACCTCCACGATGTGAAGGTATTGCTGCGCGCCCATGGCGAGCCCCCTGAGACTTATGCCCTCGCCCGTCAGAACAACATCGAGATTATCGATGCCACCTGCCCTGTGGTGCTCCAACTCCAGAAGCGCATCAAACGCCAGTACGACGAGAATGCCTCTCAGATCGTGATCTTCGGTAAGAAAGGACACGCAGAAGTGCTGGGCCTCGTCGGACAGACACAGTCGAACGCCATCGTCATCGAGAACTTCGACGAGGTGCCCACGCTCGACTTCACGCGCGACATCTACCTCTATTCACAGACTACGAAGTCGCTCGACGAGTTCCACCGTATCATCGACTACATTCAGTCGCACATCTCACCTGAGGCCACCTTCAAAAGCTTCGACACCATCTGCCGCTCCGTGGCTAACCGCATGCCCAACATCTCGCAGTTTGCTGCCAAACACGACCTCATCCTCTTCGTCTGCGGCCGTAAGAGTTCCAACGGCAAGGTACTCTTCAACGAATGCCTGCGCGTGAACCCCAACAGCCACCTCGTCGAGGATCCCCAGGAGATACGCCCCGAGTGGCTCAAGGGCATCCATACCGTTGGCATCTGTGGTGCCACCTCCACCCCGCGCTGGCTCATGGAGCAGTGCCGCGACGCCATCTTAACATAAAATGTATGATAAAATTTAGAACCTTACTGCTGGCCGTCACAGCCCTGATGCTGATACTGGCATGCGGATCATCTGAGAGAAAGGCGGACCTGCCGGTTCGCAAGTCCTGTAACCTGGAGCGACTCTATCAGGATATGCCCCGTGATATCCATACGGGCACACCCGACCTGGCGTTCGTCGATGCCCTCTGCGGCGGAAAGACCGACGAGGTGGCCGCCCTGTTCCGTGAGAAGAAACTGTTCTGGGACGAGCCACCGGCCATCGATACTCCTTACGGCCGATTTGAAGGCCTTACTGGCATACGTTCTTTCGCCGAGGGATTTCTGAAGAAGTTCAATGCCACGTCGGCCACCTTCACACCCGTCTTCCAGACCATCGGTGGCGGACGGATTGCCCTAGAGGGTGTGTTCAAGTTCGTAGTGGATGGCGCCATCGAGGAAGTACCTTTCTTTGTCATTACCGACCTCCGCACCCCCACACTGCTGGAAGAGGTCAGGATGTACACGCACTATTCCTTCATTCCAGGCCTGACACCCTACCGTAAGCCCATCTTCAAGCCTGCCCATTACGAGATGGGCGACCCCGGTCTGCTGACAGGCGCCATGCGAGCCTATTACGAAGCCCTCCACCATGCACCCTACTGCGACGCGGAAAAGATCCACGCAGCCTTTGCCGATGAGTGCATCGTCGGCGGATACGACCCATGGGGCACGCCCATCCTCTCCAAGGAGGAGATGTCGGCTAACGCCCATAAGTTCGGCTACGGTCTGGCCACCTACATCCCCGCCTGTGTGGGCATGCGCTACGAAACCATCATCGACGACGGCAAGACCTGCGTCATCGAGTGGTGCCATATCGTCTCCAAGCAGGGCCAGCAGGAGCGCAACCGCATCGCCATGTCGGGCTGCAGTGCCTATACCCGCAATGATGAGGGCTACCTCTGCTCCGTGCGCATCAGCGACTATGCGGGCCATGAGGGGGAAATCGACTGGACTAAAACGGAGGTATCCCGTGAAGAGGCCTACGCCATCAACCTCGTGGATGAGTTCCGAGGCGGCTGCGGCATGAAAGAGCAGACCGAATAGTCACGGGGGACGAACGATAATATTACAGCACCTTATCCAGATCGACGGAGAGGCCGATGCTGAAGGAGGTTCCCGTGGTAAGCGGGGAACTGTAGTAATAGGCCTTCGGCTTGTAATTAAAGAGGTTGTCGATGGCTGTATTCACGTTAATGCCGCGCCATAGATGGTGCTGGAGCATGAGTTTCCAGATGGTATAACCCTGATCCACATCCGTGCGGCCTGACTGCGGCTCGCCTTGGTGACGGCCTGAGAGGGCTGCGTCGAGGGCGTAGTGACGCGAGAAGCGGTGGCCATAGCCGATGCGCCACGTCATGGAGTGCGTACGGGGCTGATTGAACTGCGAGAAATAGACATTACCCGTCTCGTGCATCCATGAATAGTTCAACTTGAGTGTCAATCCCCAATCGAAATAATGGCCCATGCTGACGTCAATGCCCCAGACATTGACGCCGTCCTCGTTCCAGTAAAGGGCACTCTCCTGTCCCTCATAGTCGTAGTCGATGGTGGTGATACGCTTGTCGAAGATGTTGCAATAGCCCACAAGGGTGAAGTTATAGGCGCCATCGAGGATGCCACTATGACGGATGCGGTTCTGACGCTCGAGGGCGAGGTTGAAGTTATGACTCTTCTCGGGTTCGAGGTCGGGATTGCCGATGATCCAATAGCCCATGTTACCCATGTCAAAGTGCATATACATCTCCTTGAGCGTGGGCGCACGGAAACCGCTGGCATAGTTGGCACGGAGGGTAAAGATGGGGAGTTTATACACCACTGCGAGACGCCCTGTGAGGGCCTTCAGCGACGAGGCCGAAAAATAATCGTAGCGGACGCTGCCCACGATGTTGAGCTGATCAGTGATGTTCCAGTCGAACTGTGCATAGCCGTCGATATTATCCTGCGAGTGGCTGGCCCCCTCGATAAACTGATAGGTGGTGAGATAGTCGTGCAGATAGTCGCCCCCAAGAAGCAGATTATTCCTTCCAAAAGGATGGCTGTAGAGCGCGTGCACCACATGCTGTTGATTGCTATAGTCGTGGTCATGGGTGCGTGTGCCGTCAGGCATGAAATTGGCCTTATCGTACTGATCGTAGGCATACGAGAGTTCGAGATGACGGGCGTGATCCCAAGCGTAGCGACCTTTCAATCCTGCGCTATAGGCATTGAAATGATAGTCGTAGGTGTCGCGCTCGCTGGTACGGAAGAAGTAACTGCCACGACCCGTGAGTGTCAACTGGTCAGTGGCGCGCCACGTCAGTCTTTCCTTCACATTGTAGGTCGTCTGCCCATAAAGGCGGCTCAGGTTAGAATCGTCGTTCAGCACCGACTCGTCGTAAGGCAAGCCCTGTGCCTTCTTCACCAGTTCGAGGGCAATCTCCTCGGAGGTGTGGGCCTTTGGCAGATCAATGGGATCGATCTTCGTGTGCTGGAAACTGGTCTGGGAGTTCCATTTCTCCGTGTTAAACGAGAAACTGGCTCCGTTACGCCACTCATGGCCGAAGGTGTTATAGCGTGAATTTGCGTTGGCTGTCCAAGGTTCGAGGTTCTCGCGGCTGATAATATTCACCACGCCACCTACGGCATTGGAGCCGTAGAGGGCCGAGGATGCTCCCTTCACAATCTCAATACGGCCTACGTTGTCAAGGTTCATACGGCTGTAATCGACATTGTCCATCGTCTCGCCTGCCATGCGCTCGCCATCGACGAGGAAGAGCACGGAACTGCCACCGAACCCGCTCATGTTGAGCGTTGTCTCCTGAGTCATGGCAAAGCCGAACTCCAAGCCAGGAATCTCCTGCGTGAGCATATCCTGGATATTGGTGGCATCGGTGATCTTAATGTCGTGGAGCGTGATAAGGCGTGTCACTACAGGCGCATCCTTCAGGGCCTTGGGCGTATGGGAGGCTGTGACGACGATGGGATCCAGCTCTACAGAGTCGCGGAAAGCAGTCTGGGCAGGGAGATTAAGTACTGGCATGGCCAACGCCATGCCAGCTATTATGAATCGTGAGAATCTGTTCGAAAGATACACTGCTGCTACCTACTACTTTATACCAGTAAAGGTTGTATCCATGGTCATTGGCATATTGCCGTACTTCAATGAGAATGTCACAGCAATAGTCTTATCGCTGAATACTAAGGCGAGATTGCTGATGGTATAGTTCTTCTCATCACCAGAGGCATTGGTCACTACACCTTCAAAACTGTCGAGCTTACCCGTAATGGTGTTACCACTCTTAGTGAGCGCAATGCTCTTTACAGGAAGTGCAGGAATGCTCATGTGGCCTCCCATGCCCATTTCAGGAATCGTCAGGTCAACGGATGTGTCGGAGGCTTTTGCAAATACGTAGATTTTGGTATCGTTAGACGATTCCTCGCCCATCACCATAACAACCTCATTACCAGAATAGGAACCAGCCACCTGTGTGGCCACAGCTTCTACCTTGTTGTCATCGTCATCCTTACTACATGAACTCATACTCATTACGAAGGCCATCGCAGCCATCGTCATCATTACAATCTTTTTCATCTTTTTACTTTTTTAATTATTTAATTTTATGTGTGGTATAATCGTACTCGGAGCCATAGGCGCTGTGGGGAATGCTGAAGATGGCAATCATCAACAAAACGGCTAAAGCTACGACCCATCTATTGTGCTTCCACTTCAGCGTAGCAAGGGCTGCCAAGAAGAACAGGAAGGAGATGAGGGTCTTATTATCTGTGAGGTCTGTGCCATAGGGGAATCCTGCCCACCATGGGCCGAAAGCCGCATGCTGCACGAGGGGGCCTAAGATGAAACCACCAACGAAGAGCGTGACCACCGTGATCTTTAGCCAACGGCTATAAAGCTTGTGCGTCAGCACCAGCAGGAGCGTATAGACGGCAAAAAGCATGGCCGCGAACATCAGCAGGATGTGGGGTATCAGGATATAGGCAGGCACATCGTTGCGGAAACGAATGATGATGGGCTCATCCTTCAGATAGTCCTTACCACCAACGGTGATATAATACTGTAGTTTGCCAGCGACGGGTTGTACAGGCAAAGCCGCCTGCCACACACTGTCTTTCCAGACGAAATCCACAGTGGTATAGTCGTTCGCTGTCGGATAGCGACGGTAGTGTAGAATCACGGGAACACTCTCTCCGAGATTCAGGGTGATGATCTCATCGTGCTGCACACCACTGCGGGGCAGTTTGATCTGATAATTCTCCCCATTCAGTTCAACGGTTACCTTCTTGGGATAGGTCGGTCCCGTCATGCGCTGGTAGATGCTCAGCACCAAGGTGATGACAATGGCTAATAGCCAATAGACGGATTTCTTCATTTCTTGGCGGGTTTCAGATGAACTTGGAAGGTGAGGATCTCTTCGCCTCTCAGCACTTTCACAGGGATGGTAGTATCAGGCTCCAATTCCGACAGGCGCTGCATGTACTCATCCATATTCTTCACGGGTTTGCCATCGATCTCCTGGATAATGTCGCCACTGCGGATACCTGCCTCATGGGCGGGTTTGCCAGCAACCACGATATCTGCACGAAGACCAGGAATGCGACTGGCACCCATGACATCGGGCATCAGACCTAGGGTAACCTTAAACTTGGCATGCTTCATCGTATTGCTGCTGGGTACACTGATATAATCAGGTGTCGTGGGCAGGTTGGCCAGGCGAGTAATCAGTTCCTTCGAGAAATCGAGCGTCTGCTGCATACCGTCGTAATTCAAGGTGGAGGGCACATCGTCAGGCGTGTGATACTCCATGTGACCACCTGTAGTGAGGAAGAGAACGGGGATCTCTTGTGCCACGAATGAGGCATGGTCGCTGGGACCATAACCATCAGGCGTGCACGAGATATTCAGATTCGTCTGTGCTGCCGCTGTCTCTGCCATGGTCTTGAACTCAGAACTCGTGCCCGTACCAGAGACACTCATGGCATGGTCGCGCATACGACCCACCATGTCGAGATTCACCATGGCCACAATTCCTTTCTTATCAGCAGGCAGGTTGATGCGCTGGGCATCGTCCTTATTCATCCACTCCAGGAAATTCTTGGAACCAATCAGTCCCTGTTCCTCTGCCCCAAAGAAGGCGAAGATGATGCTGCGTGGTGAACGCGCCTTCTTGAAATGCTTCGCCAATTCGAGTACTACGGCATCGCCACTGGCATTATCGTCGGCGCCAGGGTGGACGGCCAAGGTATCAGGGCGACGGGAGCCAGAATCCTTACCTCCCATACCCAGATGGTCGTAATGCGAGCCAACGACAATGTATTCGTGCTTCAGACGTTTGTCGTTACCTGGAAGCACGGCAATGATGTTATGGGTGGTGCGCTCCTGCTCAGGGGTCTTACCATATGTGAAGTCCTGAAAGTAACCTATCTTCTTCCCCTTGACAATGGGCTTGAGCTTCAGACTACGAAGTTGGCTGACGATGTATTCAGAGGCTAAGGTATCGCCAACTGTGGCTGGGAATCGTCCGCCAAGTTCCTGCGAGGCCAGGTATTCCACCGTCTGTCGCATGCCATCCTGCTTCTGGGCACTTAATGGTAAAAAGACAAAAAGGAAAAAGGGTAGAACAATCACCCATTTAGCCTTTACCTCTACTTTACATATTATTTCCATCTTTTACTTTTGTCTTATAGAAATCGGGTGCAAAGGTACGGCTTTTCCGTCAATCCTGCAATCCCCATTTTTAGGGATTTTGGGGTTCAGAAACGACAAAAAGGCATATTCTCATGCCAATTTGTCGGCTAACAGGCCATGGGCACGGGAGTTGAAGGTAAAAAAAGTAAAATGGTAAAATAGTAATAAGGAGGAATGATTATGACATTAGACAAGTTTACAATCAAAGCACAGGAGGCCGTACAGCAGGCAGTGAACACCGCCCAACTGAACGGTCAGCAAGTCATCGAACCAGCACATATTCTGAAGGGAGTGTTGGAAAAAGCGAAGGACGTCTGCAACTTCATCTTCCAGAAACTCGGCGTGAACGGCCAGCAGATCGAGATGCTCGTTGATCAGGATATCCAGCATCTGCCAAAGGTGCAGGGGGCCGGACAGCCGTATCTCTCAAGTGATAGTAATAATGTACTCGTGCACGCACAGGAGACGGCCCAGAAAATGGGTGACGAGTTTGTGAGCGTAGAACCCATCCTGCTCGCCCTGCTCAGCGTGAACTCCACAGCCTCGCGCATCATGAAAGATGCGGGCTGTACGGAGAAAGAGATGATGAAGGCGATACAGGAACTGCGCCAGGGTCAGAAGGTACAGTCGCAAAGTGCCGACGATAACTATCAATCGTTGGAGAAGTTTGCCAAGAACCTCGTGGATCTCGCCCGTAAGGGTAAGCTCGACCCAGTCATCGGCCGTGATGATGAAATCCGTCGCGTGCTCCAGATCCTATCACGACGTACGAAGAACAACCCTATCCTGATTGGTGAGCCTGGTACGGGTAAGACCGCCATCGTGGAGGGCTTGGCAGGACGAATCGTGCGTGGCGACGTACCAGAGAACCTGAAGGACAAGCAGCTCTATTCGCTTGATATGGGTGCGCTGGTGGCTGGTGCGAAGTATAAGGGTGAGTTTGAGGAACGTCTGAAGAGCGTCATCAACGAGGTGACGAAGTCGGAAGGCCGCATCATCCTCTTCATCGACGAGATCCATACGCTGGTAGGTGCTGGCGGTGGTGAGGGTGCCATGGATGCTGCCAATATTCTGAAGCCCGCCCTCGCCCGTGGTGAACTGCGCGCCATTGGTGCCACCACACTCAATGAGTATCAGAAGTATTTCGAGAAGGACAAGGCCCTGGAGCGTCGATTCCAGACGGTGATGGTCGATGAGCCAGATGACCTCTCGGCCATCTCGATTCTGCGAGGCTTGAAGGAGCGTTACGAGAACCATCATAAGGTGCGTATCCAGGATGATGCCTGTATCGCTGCCGTACAACTCTCAGAGCGTTATATCTCAGAACGGTTCCTGCCTGATAAGGCCATCGACCTGATGGACGAGGCAGCTGCCAAACTGCGTATGGAGCGCGACTCCGTGCCTGAGGAACTCGACGAAATCACCCGTCGCTTGGCCCAGCTCGAAATCGAACGCGAAGCCATCAAGCGCGAGGGTGACGAGCCGAAGATCGCCCAACTCGATAAGGATATCGCTGAACTGAAGGAACAAGAAACGCAGTTCCGTGCCAAATGGGAAGGCGAGCGCCAACTGGTGAACAAGATCCAGCAGGACAAACAGGAGATTGAGAACCTGAAGTACGAGGCCGAACGTGCTGAGCGCGAGGGCGACTATGGTAAGGTGGCCGAGATCCGCTATTCGAAGTTGAAGGCCCTCGAAGACGATATCAAGCAGATTCAGGCCCAACTCGCCAATGCCCAGAACGGCAATTCGCTGGTGCGCGAGGAGGTGACCGCCGATGATATCGCTGAGGTGGTATCCCGCTGGACGGGTATCCCCGTCACCCGTATGATGCAGAGTGAGCGCGAGAAGCTGCTCCATCTCGAAGAGGAACTCCATAAGCGCGTGATTGGTCAGGAGGAGGCCATTACGGCCGTCTCAGACGCCGTGCGTCGTTCGCGTGCTGGTCTTCAGGATCCTAAGCGACCTATCGCCTCGTTTATCTTCTTAGGTACGACAGGTGTGGGTAAGACGGAACTCGCCAAAACGCTGGCAGATTACCTGTTTAACGACGAAACGATGATGACACGTATCGATATGAGTGAGTATCAAGAGAAGTACAGTGTTTCTCGACTGATTGGTGCACCTCCAGGATACGTTGGCTACGACGAGGGTGGACAGTTGACGGAGGCTGTCAGACGCAAGCCCTATTCCGTGGTGCTCTTCGACGAGATCGAAAAGGCCCATCCGGATGTTTTCAATATCCTGTTGCAGGTATTGGACGACGGACGACTGACGGACAACAAGGGACGTACGGCCAACTTCAAGAACACCATCATCATCATGACCTCTAACGCCACGCGTGAGCAACTGAGGGCTACGATGCGTCCTGAGTTCCTGAACCGTATCGACGAGATCATCACCTTCTCGCCGCTGACGAAAGAACAGATTGCCGACGTAGTGCGCCTGCAGATGAAGAAAGTGACGGATATGTTGGAGCCTCAGGGCATCCGTCTTGAGTGCACACCTCAGGCCATTGCCTACCTCGCCAACGAAGGATATGATCCTGACTTCGGTGCACGTCCTGTGAAGCGTGCCATCCAGCAGTTCGTGCTCAATGATCTCTCGAAAAAATTGTTGGCCGATGAAGTAGATCGCACGAAACCGATCATCATCGATGAGTTTGGCGACGGATTGGTATTTAGGAACTAATATAAAAAGGTAGCTTTCAAAGAGCTACCTTTTTATTATTATAGATATAAATACCTTTGCACGTGGGTTTAGTGTCAAGACGTCGCCCTTGGAGATCGTACCATACGTCTGGGACTTCTTCAAAATTCATATTACGGATGGACGTCTCTCCTTTCAGAAAGTCGAAGGAGATGTAACCATCGTCTTTCATCGTGATATTCGTAATAGGTTTGTTGAAAGCCATCGCAGGGACAGAGGTCTCCGTCAGATGATTATTGACTGTCTCATCATCGACATAGGGATAGGCTGCTAGACTGAGATAATGGTTATGGCCGTCGGCTGTATATTTATTATCTTCCCCAAAGAAAGCCTCCGACTCACGATAGGTTCTATTATCAGCAGCGACAAGTAACACTTGGGGATTCTTTTGTGAGTAGTTAGGAGAGAGCGTGTGATTGAAATGATCCACCAGTGTGATGATTAGACCATTGCCTGGGATATAAGCATCAAAACCACGCTGCTGACGATTCTCGACGATGTAATAATGATCCTCGTCGTCATCATCACGAATGATATAAGCCTGAGACTTCTCATCCATAGAGGACATATCCGTTATGGTGGTGGCAGCACTCAGTTCTGTATAGTCGAGCCAGCCACAGATATAACGTTCGAAAGCAGAATAATGGGGAGGTGACCATCCATTGTTGGCGTAATTGCCACCATCCATCAGATCCCATTCATCGAAATAGGAGAAGATATTACGATCAGAAGGATAGAGGTCAGGCAATCCAAGACAATGGGAGAACTCATGACAGAATGTACCATAGCCATCCATCACACCTCGTCCGTCGAGTTCACTCACACAGGCATAGCTATAAAGGGTGAGATTGTCCACTTTCATACCATGGATATTATACTTATGGGGCCAGATAGCATCGCTCGTACCACCACGATTCTCACCATAGCCCGCAAAAACTACGAGCACTGCATCGATGGTATCGTTATTATTCCAGTCGTAAGGTTTTAAATCAGCCCCCAAGCCCAGACAAGCTTGATAAATCATCTCTTCAGGACGAATGTCATTGCCATACGAATTAGCCCCGTAATACTTCATGGAATCTGGCAAAGTGACAGGACCAAAAACATCGAAATGGAGATTGAACTTCCCACCACTCTGAATCTTGAAATACTCAGCAAGGGAGCCAGCAGCACCATTCTCAGAGAAACCAGACTTGTTGAGCATATTATCCCACTTCTCCACAATACCTGGTGTTGCAAAAGGCACATCTTTAAAAGCGGCGAAAATCACTGGGACATGATGCTCGCCTTCCAAAGTGGATACGGAGGAATATGAAGGAGTGACTCCACGCGTGAGACCCCTGTTAAATTCCCTATCACAGAGACGACGCTGTTGTGCGCTGGCAGATAATACTGCCAGCGTCACAATCAAACTTATCGTCAGAAGTCTGTTCACTTCTTAGCAGGGCACCATGGCTTCAGGGTCTTGAAGAAGTCATTACCCTTATCATCGACAAGAATGAATGCGGGGAAGTCTTCTACATCAATCTTCCAGACGGCCTCCATACCGAGTTCTGGATACTCTACGCACTCGATGCTCTTGATGCTGCTCTGTGAGAGGACAGCGGCCACACCACCGATAGTACCCAAGTAGAAACCGCCATGTTTCTTACAAGCCTCTGTCACCACGTCACTACGATTACCCTTGGCAATCATCACGAGTGAAGCACCTACAGACTGGAACTCATCCACGTAGGGATCCATACGGTTAGCGGTGGTCGGCCCCATTGATCCACAAGGATAGCCCTCTGGCGTCTTGGCAGGTCCGGCATACAGCACAGGATACTTCTTGAAGTAATCGGGCATACCCTCACCAGCATCCAGACGAGCTTTCAGCTTGGCGTGAGCGATATCGCGAGCCACGATGATGGTACCCTTCAGGTTGACACGGGTGCTGACAGGATACTTAGAGAGTTCCTTGCGAACGGCATCGATACCCTCATTGAGGTCGATCTCGATACCCTTGCCACCCTCACCAGGACGACGCAATTCCTCAGGAATCAGCTCTG
>Ga0310786_10006604_pt1 | contig 15356 bp, 9 predicted proteins | sample AusTroGonzalo_MG_FD_203881 | JGI IMG/M metagenome (GOLD analysis project Ga0310786, IMG submission 203881) | Bovine rumen microbial communities from tropical cattle in Woodstock, Queensland, Australia - Gonzalo_03 (v2) (version 2) | ecosystem: Host-associated > Mammals > Digestive system >... | reverse complement strand
TTCCAATACGCCTCTTATCAAATGGCTTATCTCATTGGGCTGCATCGTTACCGCATGCGACAAGAATACGGAAGACGATCCGGTCCTCAAGAAGAATATCGATGCTTTGAAAGAGATATCTTCCGACATCAACTGGTCTTTGGGAGAGTCTTATCTGACACACTTGAGAGACGATCACTATGACATCGTTTTCAAGACACCTAAGATGAGGTTTGAAACACCCGAACTTCAGGCGTTAAAGGAAGCAGGATCCGTACTTACAACTGAGATGGAACTGTTCATGAACCTTTGTCCCGCTGAGATCTTTGCGATCACGGGTTCTGACGGAAAGACCACTACGACGACTCTTACTGCAGAGATACTGAAGCAGGCAGGCTACAAGGTCTGGATCGGTGGAAACATCGGAACGCCGCTCCTTGACCGCATCGCCGAGATCGGACCTGACGACAAAGTGGTTCTTGAACTTTCTTCATTCCAGCTTCTTGGAATGAATACACCTGCTGATGTTGCGATCGTAACTAACATCACGCCTAATCATCTCGATTTCCATAAGGATTACGACGAATATATCCAGGCGAAAGTCAACATTTTCAGGAATCAGGGCCCTGCAGGCAAAGTAATCCTCAATGCAGGCTGCGACCTGACTTACGATATGAAGGACATCGCAAGGGGAAGGGTAAAGCTTTTCTCTGCGAACAAAGGCAAGGTCATGAGAACTGATTCTCCTCTGTATCCGAGGGCTTATACCGAAGACGGCAGGCTCGTTTATGAGGAGAACGGAGACATCACTGATATCTGCGGAATAGATGAGATCTTCATTCCGGGACTTCATAACGTAGAGAATTTCCTCGCAGCTTCAAGCGCTGTAATCGATTATGTAAAGCCTGAGGATATCGCTTATGTCGCCAAGACATTTAAGGGCGTTCCTCACAGGATCGAGTTCATCAGGGAGCTTGACGGCGTAAGGTGGTATAACTCTTCGATCGACACGTCTCCGAACCGTTCGCTCAATACAATGAACGCTCTCGCTGCAAGAAATGAAAAGGGCGTTCTCATCTGCGGAGGCGCAGACAAGAAGTGCATCTATACAAATCTCGGAGACGCTATCCTCAACGTCTGCGACAGGATAATCATCTACGGTTCAAACGGTGATCTCGTTACGGATATCATCGAAAAGGAAGCAAACGGTCGTAAGTATGAGATCTACAGGATACCCGATAAGGAAGGCGATGTTTACGAGTTCCCTAATACCCGTGAAAACGTCGTAAATGCTTATACTGAAGCTATCAACAAGGCCAGGGAATGGGCTAAACCCGGTGAGATCGTCATCATGAGCTCGATCGGCACGTCTTACGATCACTTCAGGCATTTCGAGCACAGGGGCGACATGTTCAGGGACATGGTCAACGGCCTTAAGTAATATCATGATCAGATTCAAATGTTTAGCAGCTTTAATGCTATGTTTTTGTGTGGCTTTTTCCGGGTGTACTTCTGGCGTTGTTGAAAAAACAACGACATCATCTGCAGCTGTAACAACTGAAACAACGACTGCCGCTACAACGTCAATCGAAAGCTCGAAAGAGTATCCGGAAGACTGTATAGTCGATCCTTCGGTCTTTGAAAGACTCGGTAAGAGCATAAACCTTGAGTTTAAGGATAAGACTGTCATTCAGACCGGTGAGGTTAATGCCAGGAAATACTCGCTGACGGTCGATCTTTCCGGCTGGGAAGGTAATACCACACCCGAGCAGATAGGCGAGCTTTCAAGGCTTTTCTGGCAGGTGTATCCCGCACTTTACGAGCGCTTCGGAAAACTTTCGGATGCGCCTTCAGATGTTGTGCTTCTTATAGAAGATCACGGATATGAAGTTGCTGAATCCTGGGAAAACAAAGTGCATATCCATGACAAGTGGCTTTATAACAATACTGAAGATTATGACTGCTTTACGCACGAACTCGCTCATGTCATCCAGCACGGATGGGATGGCGATAATCTTGAATACGACAGCTACATAGAGCGTTTTGCGGATTACTGCAGATTTGTCTATTGTCTTGATAACGGCGCATATAACGATCACGTATGGACTCTGCAGACCGTTGCCGATGAATCAAGCCGCAAGACGTCCGTTAGGTTTCTGGTGTGGCTCGACTATAAGCTCTCAAGTTCTGGCCGGGATTTCATGAAAGACTATTTCTTGATCTGTACAAAGGGAACATATGCTGCATCAAAGTGGAAAAAGGCCTGGGAAGAGCTCTTTAAGGGAACAGAGTTTGAAGGCAGGTCAATTGAAGATGTATGGAAAGAATACGCCGAATCCGAATTTGCGTCGGTCTCATCTTATTCGGACAGTGAAATAACGTCTGAACTTATTTCAAAATACGATGTCAGAACGAAGGCAAAATCCCTGAAAGGTTGACCTTTCAGCTTCGGTTATGTTAAAGTAACCAAAATCGAATAGATAAATGCGGTGAAGGGGAATAGTACTTCATCAGGCAGCTTTACAGAGAGTCTGCGGTTGGTGTGAGCAGATAAGAAGCCAGGGTAGGAACTCGCTCCGGAGCATTCGGTTGAAAGCGTTAAGCAATTAGACTTGAACGGATCTGTCCCACGTTACAGGGACACAGATATCGGATAAAATCCCGTATCGGTGAGTGCACAGCATCGCTGTGAAATAGAGTGGTACCGCGAACGCCCCTTCGTCTCTATGTCTGAGACGAGGGGGCTTTTTGGTACAAGGAGGTGCCGGGCATGAACAACAAGAAATATGAGGCTTATCCTACAGTCCCCATGACTGAGCGTAAGTGGCCGACCAGAACTATAAAGCAGGCTCCGATCTGGTGCTCTGTTGATTTAAGAGACGGTAACCAGGCTCTTGAAGTGCCCATGACTCTTGACCAGAAGGTTGAGTTTTTCACTTTCCTGTGCGAAATAGGTTTCAAGGAGATCGAGATCGGTTTCCCGGCTGCTTCTGAGACTGACTATAATTTCTGCCGTCATCTGATCGAAAACGATCTGATCCCCGACGGTGTTGCTATACAGGTACTGACACAGTCACGTCCCCACATCATCGAAAAGACGATGGAGGCCGTAAAAGGCTGTAAGAAGGCGATAATCCATCTGTATAATTCCACGAGCACACTCCAGAGAGACGTAGTTTTCGATTTCTCTCCTGAAGACTGCATCGATCTGGCTGAAGTCGGTGCAAGGCTGATCATGGAGTACATTTCCAAGGATGAGAGCGGTACTGAGTTTATACTCGAATATTCACCCGAGAGCTTCTCATCTACCGAACCTGAATTTGCCGTCAGAATCTGTGATGCGGTGTGCGATATCTGGAAACCTACAATTGAGCATAAAGCGATAATCAATCTGCCTGAGACCGTTGAATATCAGACGGCTAACGTTTTTGCGGATCAGGTTGAATATTTCTGCACGCATACAAGGTGGAGAGATTCGATAATCGTGTCTTTGCATACTCATAACGATCGTGGAACTGCCGTCGCTACATCCGAATTCGGCCTGATGGCGGGAGCTGACAGGGTAGAGGGCACGCTCTTCGGAAACGGTGAGAGGACCGGAAACGTTGATATCGTGACTCTCGCGATAAATATGCTGATGTTAGGCGTTGACCCTTGTCTGGATTTCTCAGACATGAACAATGTCATAGACGTATATGAGGACTGCACCGGAATGAAGGTCGAACCGAGGCACCCCTGGGCAGGAAAACTTGTATTTACAGCGTTCTCAGGCTCTCATCAGGATGCTATCAACAAGGGCAGGAAGAAGATGGACGAGCGTCATTCTTCAGTCTGGGCCGTGCCTTATCTGCCTATCGATCCGGCGGATGTTGGACGCCAGTACGAGCCTGTCATCAGGATCAATTCCCAGTCGGGAAGAGGCGGAATCGCTTATGTCATGGAAAAGCATTTCGGTATCCATATGCCGAGGAGCTTCCTGCGCAGCTTCCTGCCTGTTGTTAAGGCTGCAACTGAAGAAAACGGCATAGAGAACGAACTGACGCCCCAGCAGATCTTCGATCTGTTTGACGATAAGTATATCAACGTTCTGGAGCCTTACGGCCTGAAGACGTTCTCGGAGCAGCAGGACAGTGAGCAGATCTCGACGGTTGAAGCAGTGATTACCGATAACGGGGAGCCTGTTACCATCAAAGGTACCGGTAACGGTCTTCTTGATGCGTTCGTAACTGCGTTTAAGACCTATACGGGCATTGATTTCGAGATCAAGGACTATTCCGAGCACGCAATGAAGAGCGGTTCTGACTCTGCGGCTATCACATACATTGAGATCTTGAGCAAGCAGGACGGTAAAACCTATATCGGAGCGGGTGTTTCAAGCTCTGTAACCAAGTCTTCCGTAAGAGCCATAGTTTGCGCATACAACAGAATGATAAAAGTGATAAGATAGACTGATCAATTCAGTTTGGAGTCTTAAACTTTTATGTGGGATTATTTTGTAGCCTTTATTTTCGGCGTTGTTGAGGGAATTACAGAGTGGCTTCCCGTCAGTTCGACAGGCCATATGATCATATTGAACGAGTTCCTGAAGCTCAACGTTTCACCGGAATTCTATGACCTTTATCTCGTAGTCATACAGCTTGGCGCGATCCTGGCAGTCATGGTCGTATTCTGGTGGGATATATGGCCTTTCGGCATCAAGCGAAACGAACATCCGCTGTCTGATTCGGGAATCGGCCGCTGGATAATGAAGGATAAGTTCATCATGTGGTTCAAGATCGCCGTAGCATGCGTTCCTGCAGCTATCGTAGGCGTTCTTTTCGACGACTGGCTCGATGAGCATCTTTATAACTATGTCGTTGTAGCCATCGCACTTATCGTTTTCGGTATCGCTTTCATCGTTGTAGAGCACATCATGAAGAACAAGGAATTCAAGATCAAGACCGTCGGCCAGATCAACTGGGGACATGCTTTCATGATCGGCATGTTCCAGCTCCTGGCAGCTATCTTCCCGGGTGCTTCAAGATCCGGTTCTACTATTGTCGGCTCTCTCGGTATGGGTATCAAGCGTGAGGCGGCAGCAAAATTCACTTTCTTCCTTGCCATCCCTGTCATGTTCGGCGCAAGCCTTCTTAAGATCGTTAAGTTCAAGGGTGAAGTGCAGAGCAATGAATTAGCGCTTCTGGCCATCGGAATGGTTACCGCTTTTGTAGTCAGCCTCTTTGTCATCAGGGCTTTGATGAGCTTCATCAAAAAGCACGGTTTCACATGCTTCGGATGGTACAGAATCGTCCTCGGAGTAGCAGTTTTGATCCTCGGTCTGACCGGAGTTATCGGGTTTTAATGGTTAGCACCATTTTTCGGTGCTTTTTGTCCTGAAAAATCAGCCAATTCTGACAAGTATAACGCGCGCGTTATGCTATAATTTTATACTGAAAAATAATGCGTAGAGGTTTTTAGTCTTTTGCACACTTACATATTCAACAGCCGTGACGTGGCTGCATATTTCAAATATTTCTCTGTTCCGAGCTATCTTGAGGTGTCTTACATGCAGTACATCTTCAATCTCGGCAACAAGATCTTAGCCGAACCCCTTACGAGGGATTTCGAGCATTTCAAGAACGAAGTGTTCCGTGAGCTCTATTTTTTATGGGCCAACGGATTTGAAGGCGAGAGGTCAGACATTTCCGCCATGACCGCAGACGGCCAGCTTGCGCTCATCTGCGATCAGGAATGCATCAACCTTGAGTCTTATATGAAGCTTATCTGCCTGCACCTGATCTTTTCGGGCAATCTTCCGTATATCAACCTCAACTTCACCGGCATGATGTTCCAGTTAGGCCTTAAGTGTGATGTTGACCTTTACGAGGAGAACGTCAGGAAGATCATGGAATCCTTAAGGCTCGTCGCATACGATTCCTTCGGTCATTTATTTGATCTTGGACTCGGTGTTCCCGATGAGCTCTTGCGCGTTTCTCTGCGTGAGGATTTCAAGGCAGGTCTGGTAAACAGGAACTTCAGGGAGAGTCTTAAGAACGAGCAGCTCAGCTGGCTTTCTGAGCTCAAGGAAAAGTCTCTTAAGGTCTTCGGAAGCATTCCTGCAAGAAGAAGGACGACGGCAGCTACAAAGGCTTCTGATACAAGGCAGAATCCGGGTTCCGTCAGCGGGGCAAAATATTCCGACACGGCAGCACAGCTGCCGGTCAACATAGTCCAGCCGAAGGGTGCACCTTCGAAAGGAAACAGGAAATAAGCGTAGTGTGGAGGGTTTCAGATGGACAAGTTCTACAGTTTAGGGCTTGATATTGGATCAACGACCATCAAGGTCGTTCTTCTCGACGGCGAGAAGACGATCCACAGCGAATACAAGAGACATCATTCGGATGTATCCGGTCTTTTGAACGAGCTTTTCGAGGATCTTAACAAGAAGTTCCCCGGAATAAAGGTCGATACAGTAATCACAGGTTCAGGCGGACTTTCGGTAGCCAACTGGCTCGGACTCAAGTTTACGCAGGAAGTCATGGCTGAGACCGTGGCCATCAGGAAGTATCATCCTGAGACTGACGTAATCATCGAGCTCGGCGGTGAAGACGCCAAGATCACATACATGCATCCTGTCCTTGAGCAGCGTATGAACGGTACCTGCGCAGGCGGTACAGGCGCTTTTATCGACCAGATGGCATCGCTCCTTCAGACAGACGCTGACGGACTCAACAACTTCGCCAAGGATTACAGATCACTTTACACTATCGCTTCAAGATGCGGCGTTTTCGCAAAGAGCGACTTGCAGCCTTTGATCAACGAGGGTGCTGCAAAAGAAGACCTTGCTGCATCCATCTACCAGTCAGTAGTTAACCAGACTATTTCAGGCCTTGCCTGCGGCAGACCCATCAAGGGCAACGTCGCATTCTTAGGCGGCCCGCTTTTCTTCAATTCAGAGCTCAGAAACGCTTTCGAAAGAACTCTCGCTGAGAAGGTAGATTCCTTCTGGATGCCTGATGACGCGCAGATCTACGTCGCATTGGGCGCAGCTCTTTCAGCTGACGGCAAGAATCCAGTATTGCTCTCTGACCTCTTAGAAAAGCTCAAGAACCGCGAAGGCTTCGTTCCCGACATCATCAGGATCGATCCCATCTTCAAGGGCGAGGAAGACAAGAAGGAATTTGACGAGCGCCACAAGAAGGACATGATCCCCGTTCTTGATTTCAAGGATCAGAAGGGCCCCATGTTCTTAGGTCTCGATGCAGGTTCAACAACCACGAAGGCTGTCGTAATCAACACCAAGGGTGAGCTCGTTTACACATACTACGCAAGCAACAAGGGTAACCCGGTAATGAGCGCGGTTACCATCATGAAGGACATCTATTCAAAGATGCCTTCCGACTGCTATATCGCTCATTCCTGCGTAACGGGATACGGCGAGAACATCATCAGGGCAGCTCTCAACATCGACTTAGGTGAGATCGAGACAATGGCTCACTTCCAGTCTGCTAAGTTCTTCTGCCCGGATGTCGATTTCATCATCGATATCGGCGGTCAGGACATGAAGTGCATGAAGATCAGGAACGGCGTTATCGATTCCATCATGCTCAACGAGGCGTGCTCTTCAGGATGCGGTTCATTCATCCAGACATTCGCTGAAACATTAGGACTTACAACACCTGAGTTTGCTGCTGCTGCGCTTTCATCTACAAAGCCTGTCGATCTCGGAACGAGATGCACGGTCTTCATGAACTCGAAGGTTAAGCAGGCACAGAAGGAAGGCGCTTCGGTAGGCGATATCTCCGCAGGTCTTTCATATTCAGTAGTCAGAAACGCTCTCTACAAGGTAATCAAGATCCGTGATACCGAACAGCTCGGTAAGAACATCGTCGTACAGGGAGGTACGTTCTTAAATGACGCCATCCTGCGCTGCTTCGAACTCGTTTCGAAGAGAGACGTAATCAGACCTAACGTAGCAGGACTCATGGGTGCTTTCGGTGCCGCTCTCATCGCGCAGAGACGCTGCAAGGAAGGCACTAAGTCAAAGCTCTTGGGAAGGGACGAACTTGATTCGTTCACCATGGAGACTGAGAATACACAGTGCCCCGGCTGCACGAACCACTGCAGACTTACGATCGCGACATTCTCAAACGGCAGGAAGTTCGTTTCAGGAAACCGCTGCGAGAGAGGTGAGGACATTGCTCTCGATAAGGAGCCTGCAGACCAGAAGGATAAGATCCCGAACCTGTTTGCATATAAGTACAACAGGACTTTCAAATATCAGCCGTTAAAGCTCGAGGACGCTCCCCGTGGCGAGATCGGTATCCCGAGAGTATTAAACCAGTACGAGAACTATCCGTTCTGGTTCACGGTACTCACAAAGCTCGGATTCAGGGTTCTCGTTTCCGCAAGATCTTCACATAAGCTCTACGAAGCAGGAATGGAGACTATTCCTTCAGAGTCAGTCTGCTATCCTGCAAAGCTTGCTCACGGCCACATCGAGAACCTTATCTCACGCGGGATCAAGACGATATTCTATCCTGACATTCCGTATGAGAATCTTGAGAACCAGGGTTCTAACAACCACTATAACTGCCCAATCGTATGCTCTTATCCTGAGGTTATTAGAAACAACGTAGAGAACCTCAAGGAAAAAGAGATCCGATATCTCAATCCTTTCATGCCTCTCGATAATCTTGACTGTGTTGCAGAGACGCTCGTTAAGATCTTCGATTACACTGCAGTATCGCTCAAGGAAGCTAAGGCTGCTGTTCAGGCAGGCGCAGAGGAATACTTCAACTTCAAGGAAGACATCCGCAACAAGGGTGTTGAGATCCTCAAGGAGATGGAAGAGAAGGGGCTTAAGGGCGTTGTCCTCGCAGGCAGGCCTTATCACATCGATCCCGAGATCAACCACGGTATCCCTGAGATGATCAATTCACTCGGTCTCGCAGTACTTACTGAAGATGCAGTCGCAAGACCCGGAAGGCTTAAGAGACCTATCCGTGTCATCGATCAGTGGATGTATCACACAAGGCTTTATGAGGCTGCTGCATACGTCATCACAAGACCTGACCTTGAGCTCGTTCAGCTTACGAGTTTCGGATGCGGACTTGATGCCGTTACATCAGACCAGGTACAGGAGATCTTGGAATCTTCAGGCAAGCTCTATACGCTCCTTAAGATCGATGAGGTCAGTAACCTCGGTGCCGCCAGGATCAGAATGAGATCGTTGGTCGTTGCTATGAACGAACGTGCAGAACTCGAAAACGGCGGCGGTTCCATCGAAAAGCTTTATCCTTCACCGGATGCCCAGCCTGATGACGCACCTTACACGATGCGCAGGGTAGAGTTCACCAAGGAGAACAAGAAGAACCATACGATCCTTGCACCCCAGATGGCTCCTATCCAGTTTGAGTTCGTTGAAGCTGTATTCCACAAGCACGGATATAAGCTCAAGCTCCTCAAGCAGGCGACGAGGGAAGACATCGAGTGCGGTCTCAAGTACGTAAATAACGATGCATGCTTCCCGACGATAATCGTTATCGGCCAGATGATCAACGCGATCCTCAAGGGCGATATCGATCCTAACAACACGACTCTCGCGATCACCCAGACGGGCGGCGGATGCCGTGCAACAAACTATGTTGCTTTCCTTAGAAAAGCACTCAGGGAAGCAGGATATCCGCAGATCCCCGTCATCACGATCTCAGCACAGAGGTTTGAGAAGAATGAGGGATTTGAATACACAGCAGGATTCCTTCTTGATGCGGTCAAGGCATTAAGCCTGGGCGACATGCTCACTACTTTGCTCCTCCGCGTAAGACCTTACGAGAAGGTAGAAGGATCAGCAAATGCGCTTTATTCTTTCATCAACAAGATCGGACGCCGCATGCTTAATCCTAAGGGCGTTTCTGACGATCTTACCGTCCGCTACGACAAGATGATGCCTAACAGCTACTATTCGAAGTCTCCTGAGCAGAAGAAAAAGATCAGGGACTGTCTTGCCGATATCGGCGTTGACATGGAGAACGTTCCTGTCATCACCAAGTACAAGGCTTTCATAAAGTATGCCGTACAGAAATTTAACGCTCTCCCGCTCAAGGATATCCCGAGAAAGCCAAGGGTAGGACTTGTCGGAGAGATCCTCGTCAAGTTCCAGCCTGACGCAAATAACAACGCTATCGACGTAATCGAGGCAGAGGGCTGCGAAGCAGTTCTTCCGGGCGTATTAGACTTCTTCCTGTACTGCGCATATAACCCGATCTGGCAGGCCGAAAACCTCGGCAAGAGCAAGAAGACCGGATATATCATGAAGCAGGGAATCAAGTTCCTTGAGTCTTTGAGAAAGCCCATCAACCGCGAGTTTAAGGCTACCGGCGGCAAGTTCATGCTGACCGAGAGGATCCAGGAACTCGCAGAGAAATCTTCAAGCGTATTAAGCTGCGGCAACTCATGCGGCGAGGGATGGTTCCTCACGGCTGAGATGATCGAGCTTATCCAGGACGGCGTTCCGAACATCATCTGCGCGCAGCCTTTTGCGTGCCTGCCTAACCACGTAACAGGTAAGGGCATGATCAAGGAACTCCGCCGCCAGTATCCTAATTCGAACATCATCCCGATCGACTATGACCCGGGTGCATCAGAAGCTAACCAGCTCAACAGGATCAAGCTCATGATCAGCACCGCTCATACTGTAAGGAACAAGGAGATCGAGGATCAGAAAAGATCCAATAGCGGATCACCGGTGGAGGACTGATAATGAGCAGGCTCCTACTTGTAGACGGTAACTCTATCATCAACCGCGCATACTATGCGGTTATCGGACGCGCGCCCATGACTGCGCCTGACGGAACGCCTACGGGAGCCGTTAACGGGTTCTTCAATTCCATCCTTGGCGTTATGGGCGAATATAAGCCTGATAACATCTGCGTTCTTTTCGACAGAAGAGAGCCAACTTTCAGGCACAAGATGAGTGCAGATTACAAGGCAAACCGCAAGGGAATGCCTGACGATCTTGCAGCCCAGATGCCTGTCGTAAAAGAAATATTGGACCTCTGGGGCGTATCCAGGATGGAGCTTGCAGGATATGAAGCAGACGACCTCATCGGAACGCTCTCCAAGATGGGCGAGCAGGAAGGAATGGATGTCTTTATCTTCAGCGGAGACCATGACGATTTCCAGCTCATTTCCGACAAAGTTTCAGTCGTAATGCCCCAGTCCGGCAAGGACAAAGACCCGAGAGTCCTTTTCGACCGTGAAAGATTTGAGACCACTTATGGTGTTAAGCCGGAAGTGTTCGTTCAGGTAAAAGCCCTTATGGGTGATAACTCGGACAATATCAAAGGCGTAGAAAAAGTTGGCGAGAAGACGGCATTTAAGCTCATTGCAGATTACGGCTCATGTGACGGCGTAATGGCAAATGCCGATAAGCTTTCGCCTGCATTAAGCCAGAGGATCTCCGCATCAGGAGACCTTCTTGCCATGAACATCAAGCTCTGCACGATAGACAGGGAAGCTCCCGTTCCGTTCGGACTCGATCAGACTGCTTTTTCAGGTGAGCCCTCCGACAGCCAGGCACTGTATAATAGGCTTTCTGCGCTGTCACTTAAGATGCTCATCAAGAAACTCGGCTTAGACGGCATGCAGAGAAGCGAAGCAGCGGCTCCGGTTCAGGAGATGGATGATTGCTCCAAGTCAATAATGGATAAGCTTACGGCGCTCTTAAACGACGGATTTGAAGTCATTATGGGCGGATGTGAACTTCCCAAGGGAGAGCTTGCCGCAGGTGTTGATTTTGTAACAACATCAAGCGGCAAATACGTGCTCGTTCTTGATTTCGATAACGCCAAACTTTACTGCATGACCGAAGATGAGGCATTAAAGGTTTTTTCTAAGGGGAACATAATGCCCGCGGCATACGGATATAAGGACAGGTCCAAGCAGATAGATAATCCTCTGCCTGCAGTAAGTTCAGTTTTCGACATCGAGATATGCGGATACGTAATGAACCTCATCGAGGGCAAATCTGACCTCGAAAGGCTCTACGAATATACGACCGGAGCTCTTTATCCGGTAATCGAGGAAAAGGCCAAGGCTGTACAGTTGTCGCTTTTCGATGAACTTGCTTCAACAGTTAACGTTGAGGAAGAACTTAGGAAAGAAGGCAAGCGCCTCTGCTGCGTAACGGCTGTCGCAAGGATACTTCTTCATAAGCTCGAAAGCGAGGAGAAGATCAAAAAACTCCTCTACGATATCGAGTTCCCGCTGGTAATCACATTGGACAGGATCGAACGCGCAGGAATGCACGTTTCCAGAGAAAGACTCGATTATCTCCATGCCGAATATACGAACAGGCTTGAAGACATCGAAGCACGCATCTTTGACCTGACGGGAATGCATTTTAACGTCAATTCACCCAAGCAGCTCGGCGATGTCCTCTATGGTGAGAAGGGCTTAAACCTCCCTCACGGCAAGAAGGGCAAGAACGGCGCTTATTCGACGGGTATCGATGAGCTTAACCGCCTCAGAGAATACCATCCCGTAATCGAAGAGATAATCAAATACAGAGAGCTTTCAAAGCTTGATTCAACATATGCCGCGGGTCTTACGCGTTCCATCAGGAACGACGGACGTATCCATACGACGTTCACTCAGGCAATGACCAACACGGGAAGGCTTTCTTCTACAGAGCCAAACCTTCAGAACATCCCGGTAAGGTCTGACGAAGGATCGAGGCTCAGGGAAGCGTTTACGGCATCTGAAGGATGCGTTCTCGTTGATGCCGACTATTCGCAGATCGAGCTTCGTCTTCTGGCTGCGCTCTCTGCTGATGAGACCATGTGCTCCGCGTTCATCGAAGGCGAGGACATCCACAGAAAGACCGCTGCAAAGGTCTACGGTGTTAATGAGGATGCGGTAACGCATAAGATGCGTTCGATCGCCAAGACGGTCAATTTCAGCATCATATACGGTATTTCAGATTACGGCCTTGCGACAGATCTTGGCATCGGCTACAAGGAAGCGGGGACCCTCATCAAGGAATACGAGAACCAGTTCCCGGGCATCATGAAATACTTAAACGGCCTTAAGGAAAACGGAGAGATGAACGGCTACGTCGAGACGATGTTCGGCAGGAAGAGGATCTTGTCCGAGCTTAAGAGTCAGAACAGGAACGTCAGGAACTTCGGTTTCAGGGCCGCTATGAACACGCCTATCCAGGGTACTGCGGCAGACATCATTAAGATCGCAATGAACCGCGTCAGCGATGCTCTTTCGAAGGAACTCCCTGATGCAAGACTCGTCATGCAGGTACATGACGAACTTATAGTAGAATGCCCCGAAAAGGATGCCGGAAAGGCATCCGAAATCCTCAAGAGGGAGATGGAAGCATCAGCGAAGCTTTCAGTTCCGCTCGTTGCGGAAGTGGGTACAGGAAAGGACTGGCTTAGCGCTAAATAATGTTTGTACTTGGAATAACAGGCGGAATCGGAAGCGGAAAGAGCACGGTAAGCGGCATCCTTCGTGAAAAGGGCGTTCTTGTCCTTGATGCGGACGAGATCTCAAGAAAGGTTACGGAACCGGGCGGAAAAGCCATACCCGCTATCGCCGAGGAATTCGGTCCCAAGGCAATAGGCGCAGGCGGAGTAATGAACCGCAAGGCCGTATCTCAGATCGTTTTCACTGATAAGAAGAAACTCGATGTGTTAAGCTCCATCGTCCATAAATATGTTTTCGAGGAAATGGAAGAGCAGGTCGAAAAGGAGAAGGAGAAGGGCACGAAGTGCGTCGTCCTCGATGTCCCGATCCCTGTTACAAGATTTACGGATATGTGCGACCAGATATGGGTCGTAACGTGCGATAAGGATGTAAGACTCGCAAGGCTTGCAAAGCGCGGACTCGATAAGGAAGAAGCTAACAGAAGGATAGACATGCAGATGTCTGATGACGAATACTGTTCTTTGGGCGATTTCTCGATCGATAACTCATGGGATTTAGAGAGCCTTAACGACAAAGTTGAAAAGCTCATTAAAGAGCAGCTCCACTCAAGGGGTATCAGGATATGAATACCGCGGCAGTGATCACGGCAGCATGCTTTACGGCAGTCTCGGTACTGTTCTTTGTTTATCTGCTCTTCACCAAGAATCCGATCCTGTCCGGAAAGTTCCGTAATTACTACAGGGCAGGTTCCGCTGTCTATATATCAGGAACCGTTTTGATCCTCATATTGGCATTCGCGCTTAAGGGCGTTCCCGTAGCGTTCATCGTCATTTCAGAACTCATGATAATGACAGTGTTCGTCGTAACATATATACTCATAGCAAACCTGTCCAAAGCATTGGCAACTGCAGCAGCCCGTAATGCTCAAAAGATTGAGCAGGAAGAAAAGCCTGATGACAAAGAATAAGACCGTTTCCAGAGTTCCCAAGTACATAAGCGGTTTCATGACCGCTCTTGCGGGCGTGTTCTTTTTCCTTTTCCCGGAAACAGTTTCCGGTGTCATGGGAATACTCTGGGGAATCGTTCTCGTAGTCGCGGGTATTGCCGGCGCAGTTGATTACGTATTATGCATCAAGCAGTTCAAGGAAGAGAACTACGGTAATGCCGCAGGCGCTGAGATCGTCCTCGTTTATTCGATTATCATCACGGTCCTCGGAATAATCTTCATGATCAGGCCGAACCTCGTAATGCAGCTTCTGTCATTTGTCATCGGCGTTTATTTCATCATCGACGGTATCGTCAAGTTCAGGAACTGCACGCTCGTACCCAAGCCCAAAGACATTCTCTGGTGTGTTATGCTGATGCTCTCGCTGGCACTCGTTGTCGCGGGCATCGCGCTTCTCGTTAACCCGTTCGGCGGAACTATTACCGTCATACGTTTCTCGGGCATTGCGTTCATCATAAGCGGCATAGAGAGCATTGCCGAGGAATCGTTTAAGAAGAATTAGTGTATGGTCAATTAAAAAAGGCTGTCTCTGATGTGAGACAGCCATTAATCATTTTTCCGGTTCATCAAACGTTGAATCTGAATACTACAACGTCACCGTCATGCATGACGTATTCCTTACCTTCGGATCTTACAAGGCCCTTTTCTTTTGCTGCGTTATAAGAACCGCAGGCCATAAGGTCATCGTAAGCGACAACTTCTGCGCGGATGAATCCTCTTTCAAAGTCGGAATGGATCTTACCAGCGGCCTGGGGAGCCTTTGTGCCGTTCTTGATGGTCCACGCGCGAACTTCCTTGGGGCCTGCCGTAAGGAATGAGATAAGGCCTAAGAGAGTGTAAGAAGCCTGGATCATCTTGTCGAGGCCTGCGCTCTCGATTCCGAGGTCATCTAAGAATACCTGACGGTCTTCGGGATCAAGCTGGCCGAGTTCTTCCTCGATCTTAGCGGAGA
>Ga0310786_10006603_pt1 | contig 15357 bp, 10 predicted proteins | sample AusTroGonzalo_MG_FD_203881 | JGI IMG/M metagenome (GOLD analysis project Ga0310786, IMG submission 203881) | Bovine rumen microbial communities from tropical cattle in Woodstock, Queensland, Australia - Gonzalo_03 (v2) (version 2) | ecosystem: Host-associated > Mammals > Digestive system >... | reverse complement strand
CTGTGCTCCAGTCGCCTTCGTCCATCAGGAAATAGATCATGAAATCGTTCGTACCGTATTCGGTCCGGTCAGGATCAGCTTTGGGGTCGGTGGAGATGAAAAGGATCAGGTTGTCTTCCCCGTCGATGGGCAGCATTTCGATGGCGCCCAGGGGGGTATCCTCGGTCACGTCCGCCGCTACATACAGGTTCTCTTCGTTCCAGGCAAGATAGAAGGTGACGGAAAGGTCATCCGCACCCTTCCAGAGATGCGCGTCCCGGATCAGCTGCGCCGCGTCGTTCACCACGGCGGCCGCGCCTTCCAGGTTCCAGTCATCCAGTTTGCCGTCAATTACAATACTTTCCGCCTTATGCGCAGTAATCCCCGGGCGGGCGGTTTCTTCCGCAATCGCGGGAACAATCATCATCAGGGCAGCTAAGGTCATCGCGATGATTCTCAGAAACTTTTTCATTGTTTTTGCTCCTTCCGTCCCTTATAGCAGGTCTTTTCCGACGATCGCATCGTATCATGCTTTCCGCAAGAAAAAACAGGGAATTTGGGCACAGAAACCCGTAAAATCCAACACGTTCCCGGACCGATAGTGCGTGGATTCACCGTCCTTTCAATACGTCTGGTAAAATCCGGCACATCGGTCCGGAAAATCCTGTAATGTGCTGAATTTTACCATCCGATGTGGTACAATTTTAATCGGAAAACATTCTGAACGGATGGAGGTGTCCCCCGTGTACCGTGTTCTGATCGTGGATGATGAACTTCCCGCGCTGCGTTTTGTCCGCAGTATTATTGAGCAGTTCTCCAGCAATTTTCAGGTAACCGGCACAGCCGCCAGCGGTGAGCAGGGCCTGCAGTTCCTGCAGGAGCATCCCGTGGACCTGCTCATCACGGATATCAGTATGCACGGCATGAACGGCATTGAACTGGCCCAGGCCGCCCGTGCCATGCTCCCGAATATCCATATCCTGATTATCAGCGGCTACGGGGAGTTCGAGTACGCCCAGGGTGCCATCCAGGCGGGAGTGGACGACTATCTTCTCAAACCCGTCAGCATCAGCAAGATGACCGCGATCCTGAAGTCTCTGGAGGAAAAAATGGATTCTGACAGTCAGGACCTTTCCTCCACGCTGCTGCCCGCCATTGCCTGCGGCCAGCCCTATCCCGCTGAAAAAGCGGCCCAGCTCTTCCAGCACAGGAGTTTCCGTTTTGCCGTCATCCGCTGGGGCAATCTGGATCCGGATCTTCCCCGGACCCTGAGTGCCACCTCGATCGTTCCCCACAGCGAAAACCAGTTCCGCATCCTGCGGGGGCGGGATGAAAACGAACAGATCCTTATCGCCCCGGAAGGTCCCATGGAGGAATTTCTCTCCAACCTTTCCGTCTATATGACCCGGCGCGGAAGCCTGCCCACCTGGACCGCGGTCTACACACCGGCCGTCCGCGAAATCGAAACGCTTACGGACTTTATTACCCGGGCGCTGAGCATGTTGTATTACAAAACCGTTATCGGCAAGCACCAGATCCTGCAGTTCACCGGCGGTTCCGCCACGGAGGACCGGATCTGCATCCCCGCCGCGGACCTGAAACAGCTTTCCTACTTTATTTCCGGCAGCAAGCACAAGATGGTCCGGGATTGGTTCATGTCCCTTGCCGCCGGCTGGGAACGGGATCAGATGCCCCAGCGCCAGGTCTGGCACATGGTCCGCCAGATCATCCGCGAGGTGGCTTCCGTCTCTCAGGCCATCGGCAGCCAGTTTGAGGAAACCCTGACGGATTTCAACGCCATTATCAGTTCCGCTTCTTCCTATACGGACATGATGAACAGCCTGTATGCCCTTCTCCTTGACAGCAGCAGCATCCGGGACAGGAAACTGTCCACCCGGGAGCTGTATGATTACGCTGTGCACTATATCGAGGAAAATTATGCCCAGCCCCTCAGCATGCAGAGCGTCTGCGATGAGATCGGCATTTCCCAGACCTATCTCAGCCGCCTGTTCCGCAAATACAGCGAGACCACTTTCAACGCGTTTCTGACCCGTTGCCGCATGGAGGCTGCCATGAAGCTCCTGCGGGACAAGCCGGATCTCCTTCTGCGGGATGTGGCGGCCTGCGTGGGCTATGACGATTCCAGTTATTTCACAAAAGTTTTCCACCAATACACCGGCAAAACCCCATCCCAGTTCACCGAATGACAAAACCGCACGGCGGCCGCCGTGCGATTTTCATTTAAAAAGCTGTCATCCGGATGCGCCGGCGGTTAATCGCTGAACATGGCCCGCAGCGTTCCCCGGTCCACCTTCATGGATGCAGTATGCGGCATCTCCGGAAGATGCGCGTACCGGTCCGGCAGCATATACCGGGCCAGCTGCTCCTTCAGTGCGGCCGTAATCTGCTTTTCCTCCGGTTCCCCGGTATAGAAGCACCACAGCTTGTCCCTCTCGCTGTCAAACAGGACGCACGCTTCTTTCAGCCCAGGAACCTTCTGCAGGGCTGCTTCCACTTCGCCGATTTCCATCCGGTATCCCATATGCTTGATCTGGGAATCCCGCCGGCCGATCACCATCAGCTGGCCGTCATCCCGGATATACCCGATGTCCCCGCCCCGGAAGAACCGTTCCCGCCATCCCCGGTTCAGGGGATCGTCGATCCAGGAGGAAGCGGTCCGTTCCGGATCCCGGTGATAATTACTGGCGATCCACGGGCTGGAAACAAACATCTCTCCCGGCTCTCCGTTCTTCGCTTCTTCCCCGTTCTCATCCATAAACAGGATATGCACCAGCGGGAAGGGTTTCCCCACCGGCAGCCGCTCTCCGCTCCGGTGATTCGGGTCCACCTTGCCCACCGCCACGGAGAACATTTCCGTGCTGCCGTAGTAATGCCACCAGTCCGCGGCCGGGGTCGCGTCCATCCAGACCTTCAGCGGCTCCCATGGCATGGACTCCCCGCTCATAATGCCCCACTTCAGTTCCGGAAGACAACCTGGGGAAAGCACTTCGCTGTTCACAATGCTGATAAAGCTGGACGGCGTCATGCACAGCAGTGTCACATGCTGCTCGTTCAGGCAGGCAATCATCTTCTTCGGGAACGTCAGCACCCCAGCGGGCAGCAGATAGACCGTAGACCCCAGCGCTACCGGCGTAATGATATCCAGCACCGAATTCGCGTAGAAGAAGGGCGACTGGTTTCCGAACACCGCGTCTTCCGTCAATCCGTAAATATCGATGGTGGCTTCCGTCCAGTGGATGTAGCTGAAATGCGTCTGCACCGATCCCTTTGGGATGCCCGTGGATCCGGAAGTATAGAGTACGGACATGGGATCGAACACGCTGGCCTGTTTCCGGACAGCGTTCAGCGCCTCTCTGTCCGTTTCCGCGGCCGCCGCTTCCCCGTAATCCGCCAGCGGGTATTCCGCCGCGCCGCATCCTTCATACGCCCTCCGGCCCTTTTCGTCCGCGATCACCGCCCCGGGCTTCATCAGCTCCAGCAGCAGCTTCAGCCGCTCCGGCGGCATGTTGATGTCCAGCGGAGCGTAGGCGCATCCGGCGTACAGCGTGCCGTACATAGCCGGAATGTTCCGAATGCTCCGGGGATCCAGCAGCAGCGCCACCGGATGGCGCGGGCCGGTCAGCTCCGTCAGGCAGCTGCCGATCTTCTCCGAAACCTGCTGCAGCTGCGCGAAGGTCATACTTTCCCTGTCATCGTAAAAGGCAGTTTTTTCTGGCAGCCGCGCTGCGGTGTCCTCCAGGTATTCCAGGAAATTGGCTCTCATGATACTTCTCCCTCCTGATCCTGTATTGGCAGTTCGTTTTCCGGCGGGCCGCCTTCCGGCGGCATCTCCGGGAATTCCTCCTCCATGGGCGGTGCCGGGAATTCTCCCTCCATGGGCGGCCCCGGAAGCTCTCCTTCCGCGGGTGGCTCCGGGAATTCTCCCTCCATGGGCGGTGCCGGGAATTCTCCCTCCATGGGCGGCCCCGGAAGCTCTTCCGGATCGAACCAGTCCAGGGGGTTCTTTTCCCAGGCGGAAGACTCGAATTCCGAGTACTTGCTGTACCAGGATTTCGCGCATTCTTCCCAGGAATCGTATTTCGGGTCTCCCCGGTGATCGGGCAGGTTCAGCCACGTCTGCAGGTCTCCGCCCAGCTTCCGGGAAAAGGTAACCGCTCCTTTTACATTCAGGTGCTGCCAGTCCGCGAAGTCCGTGGTGTAGCGCAGTCCGAAGCGCATATTCGGGTCGTTGTAGTTGATGCCGGTAATCCCGTATTCCGCCGCCACCGACCAAAGCGCGTTATAGTACATATGGTCATTGGCGTAATCCGGGTTCGGCAGGCCGATCAGCACCAGCAGAACACCCTTCTCGTTCACCAGTTCAAATATCTTCCGGGCGTATTCCTCTTCCCGGGCGTTCATGTTCCGTTTCGTGCTGTTCCAGACCACCGAGGGCTTCTCATGTTTCTCGATGACGTCCGATTCGATGTATCCCTTCCAGCTGTCCCCCCGGCCTCCGTTGTCCGGCGGAAAAACGAAATCGCTCCACTCCAGCTTCTTGTAGTTGCTGTGCACTTCCGGAAGCCCCAGGATATAGCTCACTGCGTCCTCCGGCTTCTCCACGCACGCCTCGATGGCGCCAATGCGGTTGATCGGATCCCGGATTCCGAAGGTGGACAGGATGGTCCGGCCCCGTTTTGAATAATCCCGGGTATAAATCGAGGGTTTCGCGTCCAGCAGGATCACCTTCGGATGCTGCGTCTTCAGCGCTTCCTGGATGGTGTAATAGCTGACCCAGAAAGGCTGTTCCGCGCTGCACAGATTATACGCGGTAATCCCGTATTCCTTCCACAGCACATTGGTATTGATGCCCGCGTAGCCCAGGGAGGTTCCTACCGTCAGAACGTCGATGGTGTCCGGTTCCTGCCGGTACAGCGTCACCATGGAGCAGATGCCGTAATCGTTTTTCGGCGTCAGTACATAGGTGGCGTAGGTCAGCAGCGCTACGGTGAGCACAGCAAAGCACACCAGCCGGATTCCGAACCCGGCCAGTTTTTTCCGCCTTGCCTTCTTCTCCCTCGCTGCCGCCGCGGCCGCTTCCGCGGTTGAATCCGCGGTCTGCGTTTCCGTCACAGCCGTTTCCGCGGCTGTCTCCGCAGCTTTCAGGACCTCTTCTGTCTCCGCCACGTTTGCTTTTATCCTCCCGATTTCATCCGGATCCCTGACAGGCCGGCTCAGAACTGTGTATAAAGGAACGCCGCTCCGTCGTATCCAGCGCCGTATATACCGAATACCACGATGGCCAGGATCAGCAGCAGCAATACCGGCCACCGGATCCAGAAATGTGTCGCCGCCAGTTTCCCGCCGATGTCGATCTTCCGCTCGCAGACAATGTCAATCACCAGTACAATCAGGCACCCGACACCGGCGATGATCCATTCCAGGGGTTCCATGACCCCGGACATCTTATCCGCGAACGCGGAAAAATCCCAGTTGGCAAAGGTGCCGCTCATCAGCGAAAAGCCCGTGGCCGGATCCGGTGTAAACGCGAAATACTGGGCTGCCAGCACCAGCAGCAGCGTCCGCACCAGGCGCACCGGTGACATCCACCCCTTTTTCGGCAGGTTGAGCGTCGTACGCATGGTTTTCCAGACCTGTTCCAGCAGTGTGGAGGCTGCCATGACGATACCGAAATACGCGCCGAAAATCACTGCGTTCCAGTTGGCGGTATGCCAGACGCCGATCAGCAGGAAAACCAGCAGCGTTGCCAGAGCGGTGGGAACCGACCGCCCTGTTTTCTTGCCCAGCACCTTTGACGCGGCCTTGCTCAGGGCGATACCCGCCCGGCTCGTGGTCAGCGGGTAGAGCAGATAGCTGCGGAACCAGGCGCCCAGGGTAATATGCCACCGCCGCCAGTATTCCGCCACGCTCTGGCTGAAAAACGGCCTGCGGAAGTTTTCCGGCAGTTCAATGCCCGCCATCCGGGAAATGCCCCGGATCACGTCCATCCCGCCGGAGAAATCCAGATAAAGCCGGATTGTATACAATATCACCCCGCCCGCGATGAACCATCCGGGCATCGCCTCCCCTTTCAGCAGCGCCGTCGTCGTCGCTGCCAGCCGGTCCGCGATCACCATTTTTTTGAACATGCCCCACAGCATCAGCTGGAATCCGGATACCATTTTTTCCGGTTCCAGCCGATGGCCTTCCATCAGCTGCGGCCCGATCTCCTTCCAGGTGGATATCGGTCCCTGGGAAAGCTGCGGAAAATACCCGATGAACAGCCAGGCTTTCAGGGGATTCTTCTGTGCCTCCGTCTTCCCGCGGTATACGTCAATCAGGTATCCCGCGCTCTGGAAGGTAAAGTAGCTCAGGCCGATCGGAAGGATCAGCTCCGCTCCGCTCAGGCTCGGATAGTACTTCAGAAATGCCATGGCGCCCAGGTCCAGCACCAGCAGCGTTCCCAGCAGCAGCCGGCTCTTTTTGCGGCGGAGCAGCAGTCCTCCGCCCCACATCACCAGGGCCGCGGCGGACAGATGGGCCATGCTCTGCCATCCGGAAAACCATACGAAAGCGGCGCTGCCCGCCAGCAGCGCAATCCACCGGTATTTCAGCGGCAGCAGGTAATAAACCGCCAGGGTGCCTGCCGCCAGCAGAAGAAACTCAATGGATAAGATGCTCACTTTCCGCCTCCTGTCTGAGGGCTCTCCGGTCTATTTTCCCGCTGGCCGTCCGCGGCAGCGTTTCCCGCCGAAGCAATATATCCGGCAGCATATATTTCGGCAGTGCGGCTTTCAGCGCCGTCTTCAGTCCCGCCTCTTCCGGATTCCCCGTGTAGGCGGCTACGATCTTTTCCCGCTCGCTGTCAAAATAGCAGCAGCAAAGCTCCACGCCTTCCGCGTTTTGCAGCGCGCACTCAATCTCGCCCAGTTCGATCCGGTATCCGCTGCGCTTAATCTGGCTGTCCCGCCGCCCCAGGAACATGAGTTCACCCCGGCTGTTGTATTCTCCCAGGTCGCCGGTTTTGTAGATCATCTCCCGGATTTCCGGCCGCAGCGGGTTCTGCACAAAGGCTGCCGCCGTCTTTTCCGGGTCGTTGTAATACCCCGGAGACAGGCAGGTACCGCCTACGCAGATTTCCCCGTCGATCAACAGGATTCTGGTGTTGGCGCAGGGCTTCCCGATGGGCAGGCTGTCCGTGTCCCCGAATTCCCGGTCCACCCGGTACCAGGTGCACACGTCCGTAATCTCCGTCGGCCCGTACATGTTGACGTAATCCGCGTCCGGCACGGTTTCCTTCCACCGGTTCAGCGTGACGCAGGGCATCGTTTCCCCGCAGAAGAACACGCGGCGGAGCGCGGGCAGCGCACCCTTCTCCAGGATCTCCGCCCGAGCCAGGGATGTCAGCGCCGACGGTACCCAGAAGATGGTGTCGATCTCCTCTTCCTGCAGCCGTTTCAGCAATCGTTTCGGGAACATGAAGTCTCCCTTGGGAATCAGGGAGAGGGTGCCCCGCATTCGCATGGTGCAGTAGATATCCAGTACGGAGTTGTCAAAGTAAAACGGTGCCTGGCTGCCGAAACGCACCCCCAGGGGCAGCCGCAGCGCCCCGCAGGCCCATTCCACAAAGTCAATCACGCTCCGGTGGGTAATCGATACCCCTTTCGGCGTCCCGGTGGATCCGCTGGTAAACAGCACGTACAGCAGATCGTTGTCGATATGCTCCGCCCGCCGGGCGCACAGCTCTTCCGGGTCCGTTTCCTCCGGAATATCCGATGCACAGATCAGCTTCGCGTTTCCGGCGATTCGCCCGGCTGTCTCCCCATACCTTTCCTCATACAGCACCGCCGCGGGCTGCAGCCGCTCCGCGATCAGTTTCATCCGGGCCTCAGGCATGCCGGAATCCAGCGGCGTATAGAAACATCCCGCATACACCGTGCCCATCATGGCACACAGGCATTCGGCACTTTTTTCCATCAGGACCAGCACAGGTTTCTGCCGCGGAATGATGCGGCTCAGCGCCGTTCCGATCCGCCGCGCGTTCCTGCACACCTGGCTCCAGGTCATGCTTCCGCCGCCGGGCTGCGCGAAGGCGGTCCCCTCCGGTGAGAAGCACGCGGCTTCCTCCAGCCAGTCCAGAACGTTTCTCGTACTCATGCTTTCTGATACCTGTGAACCAGGTCAAGGATCGCCTGCAGATTGTCGAAGTTCTCCGGCTCGATCTCGCCGGCGGGAATATGGATATCAAAGGCCTCGTCCAGTGACGCAATGATTTTGGTCAGGTCCAGCGAGTCCAGTATCCCGTCCTCGACCAGATGCTCCTCTCCCGCAAAATCCACGTCGTCCCGTACTTCCGCCAGGGCGTCCAAAAGAATTTTCTTCTCGTCCATATGTTTTTTTCCTCCGAATCCGGATAACAGCAGCAGTGGCCGGCAATCAGTTTTTTCCATTATACCACTGACCGCCGGCCACCGCCATTCATTCTGTATTATTCTTCCGAAACTCTTATGCAGTGCTGCCGTCAGGCAGGCTGATTAATTGTTGATGCGCTTTTCCGTCTGCGGATCAAACAGGTGCAGCTTCGCCATGTTCGGCGCCAGCAGCAGTTCTTTTTCCGTCGGGGCGGTTTCTCCCGCATACTTGAACACAACCACTTTCTCGCCTACGCGGACGTAAATCAGGTAGGCATCGCCCAGGGGCTCAATGGAATCCACATGGGCCGGAATGGCGTTTACGCCTTCCTGCGCCATTTCGAAGTCCGAAGGCCGGATGCCCAGGTCCACTTTCTTTCCGACGTAGGGCTTCAGGGATTCCGTAACGCTGCCCGGAGCGGTGAGGCGGAAGGATCCGGCATCCAGGATCAGGTTTCCGTTTTCTTCCTTCACATCGCAGCGGAAGATGTTGATCTGCGGCGTTCCCAGGAATCCTGCCACAAATTCGTTGGCCGGGTGCTCGTACAGGTCGTTCGGCGTACCTTCCTGCATGATATGCCCGCCGCTGAGCAGGACGATATGATCTGCCATCGTCATGGCTTCCGTCTGGTCATGGGTAACATAGACGGTGGTAACGTTCAGTTCCTTCTGGATCTTTTTGAGCTCATACCGCACCTGGTCGCGGAGTTTCGCGTCCAGGTTGCCCAGCGGTTCATCCAGCAGGAAGACCTGGGGGCTGCGGACCAGGGCGCGGCCCAGGGCCACGCGCTGACGCTGTCCGCCGGACAGCTGCGCGATGCGGCGATCCAGGAGCTCTGTCAGTTCCAGCTTCTCCGCCTGTTCCATCACCAGTTTGTCGATTTCATCCTTGGGAACTTTCTTGGTCTTCAGTGAGAATCCCATGTTCTCCCGCACTGTCATGTTGGGATACAGGGCGTATTCCTGGAACACCATGGCAATGTTGCGTTCCTGCGGCGGGATGAAGGTCTTCTTCTTCCCTTTCTCCATCTGCGTCATCAGGGTATCGCCAAAGCAGATCTCCCCGTCATAGGGCTCAAGCAGGCCCGCAATGGAGTACATGGCTGTGGATTTTCCGCATCCGGAAGGTCCGAGGAATACGCAGAATTCGCCGTCTTTGATTTCCAGGTTCAGATGATCCAGCACAAAGGTTTTTCCCTTGTTATACGTGATGGACATATCTTTGATGGTAATCGCAGCCATCTTTCTTACCTCCCGAAGCTCTCTGCATCGATGCCGAAGCCGTAGTCATACAGCGGGTTTTCAAGATCCTTGGGCATATCTTCCCGCTGGGCCAGAACCTGTTCCATGCTTGCGGGAATCTGGAAAGGCAGCTTTCCGGTAATCGCGTTCTCACCAAAGAGCGTATCCGCGATCGCCTTCGCGCCGCTGGTGACGCCGGGCCGGTAAACCAGCAGCACGGTGTCCGCCGCTTCCGCGATGGGAGTCAGCACATATGCGCGGTTCATAACGACCACTGCCACCACGTTCGCTCCGGCCTTGTCCAGCGCCTGTACCAGGGCCGTCTGTTCCTCCGGGAACTCCAGCGTGGAGGCGCCCCAGGCGGGATCGTGCGTTCCGCTCTTTTCGCCGACGACCACCACGGCGGTAACGCCGGTCAGGTCCGCGGGCACTTCCCCGGCAGTGGCGATATAGGTTACGTTTTCAACGCCGGCCTTCTCCACCAAGGCCGCCAGGATCGTCGTTCCGGCGATTTCCGCGGGTTCCTTCGCGGTCCATCCGCTGTTCAGGCACCGGACGTTGTCCGCCAGCTCGCCGGCCACGATGAATTTCTGGCCTTCCAGGCTCGCGGCGTTCTCGTATTTCACCAGCGTGAAAGACTTCTCCGCGGCTTCTTCAGCCACTTTCCTGTGTTCTTCGCTGCCGACAACCATTTCCGCGTTCCCGACATCCACATAGGGATTCTCAAAGATGCCCAGCTGGAATTTCGCGATCAGGATCCGGCGGCAAGCGTCGTTGATCCGTTCCTCGGAAACTTCCTCGACGATATCCCGCTTGGCGTTCTTTTCGCCCATGCCGCCCATGATGTCCGCGCCGGAATTGGCAGCCTGCGCGAAGTTCATACCCCAGTCGGTCTGGATGATGCCGTCAAAGCCCAGCTGTCCGCGGAGCAGGTCGGTCATGACCACGGAGCTCTGGTCCGCGAAGTTGTCCACCGCGTCCCCGCCCAGGTACGGCACTTCAGAGTATCCGTAGGGCATCACTGCGGCCACACCGGCTTCGATGGCAGCCCTGAAGCCCGCCAGATGCATTTCCAGCGTGTCCTCCGAGATTTTCAGCGGAGATCCGTCCACGCCGTCCGTCTGCGCGCCCGATCCGGGGAAGTGCTTGACGCAGGCGATGACCGAGTTCGCGGTCAGCGCGTTGCCGGCCTGCAGCGTTTCCACTGCCACCGCGATCAGGTTCTTCACCACGTCCACGTCTTCGGAGTAGCACTCCTGGTTCCGTCCCCACCGGGGATCGGTGATCAGGTCGGCATCCGGGCTCAGCGCCATGCGCACGCCCACCGCTTCCAGTTCTTCCTTCAGCACCTGGTAATACTTCGCGGTCAGTTCCGTATCGTTCGAGGCGCCCAGGTTAATCTCGTCCGGCAGGAAGGTGGCGTCCTTCAGGAAAGCCGCGCCTGCTTCCGTATCCATGGAGAAGATCACCGGAATCCCCAGTTCAGAGGATTCGGACCATTCCTGGATCTCGTTCAGGCGGTAAGCGGCATACCCGGTATTGGTGGTAGGAATCTCGGGGGCGTCTTCGTCCTCCTCGTCCTCATCCTCATCCTCGTCCGGTTCTTCCGCTTCAAAAATCAGTTCATAAACAAGGGCAAATCCCACGTTGCTCGAGGAGAACCATTTCTCCTTGCAGCTGACCAGCGTCAGATGTGCCATCTGCAGTGCCTTCTGCTCCACGCTCATCAGGGAAAGCAGGTTGTCGGCCCGCTCTTCCGGCATCAGGCGCCAGTCTTCATAGGGATCCAGTTCTCCGTTGTCGTTCAGGTCCTTGAACTCGTATCCGTCCTCCTGGATGATGTCCTTCACCCGCGCGACGATCACCGGCTGCGTGAAGGCATTCTCTTCCGCGGCGGCCGGCAGGATACCGGCCAGCAGCAGGGCGGCCAGGATCAGGGAAACGATCCGTTTGGTTGCTTTCATTTTTCTCTGTCTCTCCTTTCCGCTGTTACGAAGCCGTCACAGCGCCGCTCATCTGGCCGCTGATCAGGTACTTGCCCATAAATACGTAGATAATCAGCATGGGCAGGGCCAGAATCATGGAACCGGCCATCAGCTGGTTGATCTCCACGCCCGTGGAACCCACGAACGAGTTAAGAACGATGGTGGCCAGAGGCGCCTGCGCGCTGTCGCCCTGATTGGCCAGCACCAGTGCGAAGAGCATTTCATTCCAGATGGAGGTGCACTGGAACACGAAGGTGGTGATGGTGGCCAGCTTGGTATTGGGAACCACGATCCTTCTGTAGATCTGCCACATCCCGTTACCGTCGATCATGGCCTGGCGGATCAGGGCATCCGGCACCTCCGCGTAATAGCCGCGCATCATGGTTGTACACATGGGCATGCCGAATATCGAGTGTGCCAGCACAATACCCCATATGTTGTCGTACAATCCGTAACTGGTGATATTGTTCAGCAGGGGGATCAGGATGGCCTGGAACGGCAGGTAGGTCGCGGCCACCAGCAGGATAAAGAACACATTGTTCAGCTTAAACCGCCATTTCCCCAGTGCATAGGCGCAGATGGATCCGAGGAAAACTGATCCGGCAGCGCCGAAGATTGTGACCACAAGGCTGTTCAGCAGCGAAACCGCCAGGAGATCCATTGCGCCGCTGTAGCCTTCCATGGAAAGCTGCTGCGGCAGCGCGATCGGTGATGTGGAGATGGCTTCCGTATTGCTCTTCAGGGAGGAAACCAGCGCGCCCCAGAACGGCAGCATGTAGAACACGAGGAAAAGCACCAGGATCACATAATAGACCACATGCAGCACGGTCATATGCCATTTGGGCTTGACCCGCACCGTCTGGGCGGCCTGACCCGCTTTGCTGCGCTCGATCATCATATCATTCTGCATTTATCTCTTCCTCCTGTTCGTTGCATAGGTCAGGGGCATGATCAGGATCAGGACCATCACCAGCAGGAAGCAGCTGATTGCCGCAGCGTACGCGTAATTGTCATGGGCGTACATTTCGTTGTACATCATGATCGGCAGCGTTGCGGAAGCCGGATTCGTGTAGCTGGTCAACGAATAGATCAGGTCAAAGGACCGCAGCGCGTACATAGCCAGGATGGTGATGCAGCTGCCCATAGCGCCGGTCATCTGCGGAAGAATCATCTTCCGGTAGACACGGGGCATATAGGCACCGTCCAGTTTGGCGGCATTGATGATATTGACAGGCACGTTCTTGATCGCCGCCAGGAAAATCACCGCCACGTACCCCGAGAACTGCCAGATCATGACAAGCATGATGGAGTACATCACCATCTCGTTGCTGGTCCAGTTGATGTTCAGGGTAACGCCCAGCACCTCGAAGAACTTGACCAGGATACCGCCGTTTCCGTTAAACATCTGCTGCCAGATCAGGCCCGTAACCACGAAGGACAGTGCGAAGGGCAGCAGGATCAGCGTCCGGAACACCGGAGTGCCTTTCAGTCCCTGGTTCATGATAATGGCCAGGCCCAGGCCCAGCAGGAGGCAGACCGGAATGATCAGGAACAGCTTCAGCGTGTTCAGCACCGCGCTCCAGAAGGAACTGTCACCGAACATCTTGGCGTATTGCCCGAAGCCGCCCCATCCGTAGGATGCGGTCTGGCTGTGGTCCGCCCAGTCCGAAACGGATACCCAGACGTTCCAGCCAATCGCCACGTATACGAAGTAGATCAGCAGCGCAGCCGGGATCAGCAGCCAGATCATGGGATGCTTGTTCAGGAAGGCCTTGATCTGCTTCTGGAACAGGAAGACCAGGATCATGACCGCGGCGACTACGATCGCGAAGATGAGCCAGAAGCTCTCGGCGCCGAAGTTTTTCCAGAAGGCGCTGTTCCCTTCCGCGTTGGCGAGAATCAGCTCGTTCCCGCGGTAGACGTAATGGCCCGCTTCTTCAGCGCCGCCTTCCGCCGCGCGGAAAACGTAGGTGCCGTCGGGATTCAGAGTGAGCGTGGAGGCTTCGTCCGTGCTGGTCAGCGTGAACGTTTCCGGCACGTACTGGGCAGTCTCCTCGATCACGAACTTTTCCTTCAGTTCCTTGATTCCGAATTCTTTTTTGTTCGCGCCGTCGGCGGTGGTATACCTCAGCTTGGAACTGGTTTTACCGACTTTGGTCTCGGAACCGTCCGCGTCGCTGGTCAGCGTAAGCGCTTTGTCCGCGTAAACATAGCGGCCTGTTTCCTCCGCGCCGTCTCCTGTGCTGAACAGGTAGGTGCCGTCGGGCCGGAAAGTGAGGGTGGCGGTTTCATCCGCGCTGGTAACAGCGTAATCTTCCGCTACATGGTCCGAGGTTTCCTTCACGGTGAGCTGTCCGAGGATGTCGCTGAAAATGTAGGACTGCTCATAAGCTTTTCCGGAAGCGGAGTTCTTGATATCCGAGGTATACTGCAGCGTGTTTTCCGATTTCTTCGTCGTCTGCTCCCAGGCGTAGGTGGCCGCGTTCTGCGCTGTCCGCTGGGAAAGGGGAACGTAATTGCAGGAATTGACAAGCAGAAGTACGAAGCCGCCAAGAAGCAGGATCGGAACCGCCAGCAGGAACACGGATTTTTTCTTCAGCCGGTTCCTGAGTCTCTCGGCAAAGATATAAACCAGGGCAATGAGTACAGCTGCCAGGATGATTCCCCAGAAGGCACCCTTGCCCTCGAACGTCATTTTATAGAAATTATTCAGGAATAACTGGATTTTTTCCATGAGCATCATTCCCCCTCAGGAAACCCTGCGCGGACGCGACATGCGCGTCCGCGCGGAGTTACGGTTGTCTTACTCGCCGTAGCTCAGGCCCCAGCCGTAATCATACAGCGGATTCTCCAGGTCACGGGCCACGTCTCCGTACTGTGCGTTGACAGAGGCCATATCCCGCGGGAACTGGATGGGAGTCTTACCGGTGGGATTATTGTCGCCGAACAGGGTTTCGGCAATGGCGATGCCGCCCTGCTGTCCGGGGTAATAGGCTTCCAGGATCGCGTTGGTGTTTTCGTCGCACCAGGTCAGGATGTAGGGGCGTCCGCCGGTAACCACCGTGATGATCGGGGTTTCGGGAGCGGCTTCTTTCACGGCGTCCAGAACAGCCTGCTGCACGGGGGTGATTTCCAGGGTGGAGTAGCCCCACGGCGGGTCATGCTGGTAGCTGGGTTCGCCCACGGAGGCGATGATGATGTCGGCATCCTTCGCCGCTTCCCGGATCGCGTCCAGTTCAGATTCGTCGTTTCCGGCAATGTAGGTCACGGTATCGCTGGCGCCGGCATACTGCTCAACAGCGGCCGCGATCGTCAGGCCTTCCTGCTTGGAGGACCATCCGCCCACCAGGGAGTCCATATCTCCGGCACGGGGCCCTACCACCAGGATCTTCTGTCCGGCGTCCTTCGTCAGCGGCAGGATTCCGTCGTTCTTCAGAAGCGTCATGGATTTCCGGGCCGCTTCCAGGTTCAGGGCCATATGTTCCTCGTTGCCCACAAAGGACACGGCGTATTCCACGTCGCAGTAGGGATTTTCAAACACGCCCAGTTCAAACTTGGCTTTCACGATGCGCTTTGCGGCGGCGGTGATGATGTCCTCGTCGATCTTGCCATCGCCGACCAGTTCTTCCATCTGGTCGATCAGTCGGATGGATTCGCCGCCGATACCGTCCACGCGGCTCTCGGTGATACCGATAATGATGGCTTCCTCATCGGAGACTTCCTCGCCCAGCATGGTTCCG
>Ga0310786_10006602_pt1 | contig 15358 bp, 12 predicted proteins | sample AusTroGonzalo_MG_FD_203881 | JGI IMG/M metagenome (GOLD analysis project Ga0310786, IMG submission 203881) | Bovine rumen microbial communities from tropical cattle in Woodstock, Queensland, Australia - Gonzalo_03 (v2) (version 2) | ecosystem: Host-associated > Mammals > Digestive system >... | reverse complement strand
TGCAAATTTATTAATGAGATATTATTCAGTATGTGATATTGATTTTTTTGAATATTTATGGAGAGAACCAGATGGTTTATATCATAATTTAGTTCATTGTAATACTGCGTCATTTGGTGGTAGTCAAGATATAACTATGAGAAATGTTGTAAATGGTTGTGGTTCAAACTCACAAATTACATCTGGTAAATATTCAACAGAAAATTGGCAGTATATGCCTTTTAATGAAATGGATATGTTATTAGATAATACTGATCCATCATTAGCTGGTACTAGATTTAGTCTAGATTTTGGTACTGGTTATCAAATTTCAATAGATGATATAACAGCAACATATATAAATTGTACAGATGAAATACAAAATGGCACTGTTACATTTCAAGAATTAATAGAAGAACATCCTTGTGGTGTTATAGCTTGGAATAGAGACCATATGGTACTTATAACAAGATATGATGATTCATTAGATGGTGGCACATTTTTTGTAGTTGATCCTTGGAAAAGCTCGTTAGGTTTTGAAGAACCTGCTACAAAAGTTACTACTTGTGTAAATGGTGGTGCACATAACTGGAATGAACAATTAAAAAGTAATCCATCTGCTTTTGGAATAGTTGGATATATTGAAGAAGATGATGGAACTTTAGGAGGAAATTAATGACAATAAAACAAAAAATAGTATGTTTATCAGCTATTATACTCACATTTATAGTAGTAATAGTAACGATTTTTGTTGTAAAACATAAGAAAGAAGAAAAGATTGAAGAAATTCGTCATTATGCAGAAAATGGCTTTACAGAAGAAGAATCAAATACTAATGTTGAAAAAATAAATGAACAAGATACAGAGTATGATACTACTATATATAATTATTATGTAAATGATGATAATTGTGATATTAATAAATTAAATGCTGAACAAAAACAACATAAACAAACTTTTTATAAATTAATCAATCATCAATGTAAAAAATCAGTTAAAGAAGTAACTATTGAAAGTAATGATGGTTGGGAAGTTTATATACATGTAATTTATACTGATGGTGAAGAACAAGATATGGTAGTTATATATGATGAATATACTCAAAATAACTTTTTAAGATGTATTGATAAAGAACAATGGGAAAAAGAAACTACTAGTTAATATGAAGGGAGAATAATAAAATGGTGAAGAAAGCGTTTAAAATATTTCCAGCTATACTATCTGTATTATTAGCTGTAGCCATAGTCATTTTATTATTCACAGATATTACTACTGTATATGCAGGTTCTTTTACTAAAAAAAATAAAGCATTTGCATGGTTAGGTAATGGTAATGTAGCTGATTCTGATACATATCCTTATAATTCTAAAACTGCAACAATTAATAGTGTAAGTATTGACGTTTTATATGGTAATACTAGAAATCTAATTGTATATTATGGTGAAGTACCTGAAGCAGAAACAACATCTGGTAATGACGATAGAGTTGATTCTTTTGAAGGTTATTATTGTAGACCTGGAACAACTCTAGCGCAAGGTGTTACTCAATATGGAGTAGATACTAAAAATTATTGGGGTTTTGATTTAAGTGAAAATTTAGTTACTGTTGTAAAAGAAAAAGATGAAAATAATAATGATGTTGATAAAGTAACTTTATGGGGATTAGAAAGTGTAAATAGTCAAAAAGTTGTATCTCTTAGATTATATGCACTTGAAAATTCAAATGAGCCAGCTCTTTTGAATTTCATTTATATAATCGCATTAGGTTTAGCTAGATTTGCAACAATGATATTACAATTAATTGTAATGGCTAAAAATATTGATGTTAATATAATTCTTGATGCACTTAAATTAGATGATTTAGCAGATTTATTATCTAAAACATTAATATGGGATCCAGATCAAAAAACTTTATCTCCATTTGTTGGTTTTATGATTATAATGTGGATCTTTGCATTAGTCGCATATACTATTAAATATGTACGTGGTCAAAGTAAAGAAAGAGGTATTCTTGAAATGCTCGGTACAGTTGCATTAGGTTTAATTATCATTGGTATGTGCTTAAGTGGAAGATTATCTACTTTAGGTTCAGCTGCAGCTAATGTAGCAAGTAAAATTATGTATGCAGTTGCAGGCTCATTACAAGATAATGGTGATAGTGGTAATGCATGGAAAATTGATATTGAAGATCCAGAAAATGAAAATCAAATTGTACAATTACAAGAAATGAGTATGATTAATCGAGCATTTATGGATATTCAGATATGTACTCAATTTGATGTAAATGATGTAAAAGTATTAAAACATGAAGCTTTAGGTGGTAGTGCACTTGGTGGTGGTGCTGCTCAAAGTTTAGAAGGTATTACATGGAAGCAATTTACCACTGATTTTAATAATAATTTAGGTTATTATTATTGGTTTGCTAATTCTGATGCAGTAGAGCATCCAGTTGCTGGAAAAAGTATTCCTGATACAAATGTAAATATTAAAGAATCTAAACTTGAGTCTATGATAACATATTTACAAGAAATGTATGTAAGTGACCACTCAAAAACAAGAATTAAAAATATAATAGTAGCATTAGCTATTCCACATCCTTGGAAAGGTTTTTTAAGAATGTTTTTATATTTCTTAATTATTTTACTATTATGTTTTTGTTTATTCTTTTATGCATTATTTGTTTTAATTGGAAAGATAGAATTATTTATTGCTTTACTTGGATTAACATTAGCTGGTCCTATGTTAATATCAGGTAATAAAAAACTAGAAACATCTGGTAAACAAATAATGGGATTTATGGTTTGTAGTTTATTACAAATCACAATATATTCTACATTCTTTGATATTATATTATATGTAGTTGCATCATTATTATCTACAGATATATTAAGAATGTTAGTAACATTGGGTGTTATTGTTGTATTTATAATGTTTAGAAAACGTATAAATGAAACATTAAAATCTCTAATGGATGGTATAGAAAATAAATTAGCTCCCGATGCAGTAAAAGCTAAACGTAGTATGAAAAACTGGGCAGCTAGAAAAATGCAAAGTGCTGAACAATGGGCTAGCAGAAGACAAAAGAATATATACGATGATGAAGGTAATGTTATCGGTCAAAAATTTGCTACTGGTGGCTTTTTACATTCAGCTATTAGAGCAGTTAATAATGAAGCATTTGCTTCTGCAGATAACCATAAAGGCTTTGCGTCTCAACTTGTGCAAAGTAGAAAAGAAAGAAGAGGCGAAAATCTTAAAGAACATAAAGCTAGATTACAAGCAGCTGAAAGTAAATTATCTGGATTATTATCAGATATTAAAACTAATGCTGCTGATAAAGCTGCTGAAATTAAAGATGATGCTAAAGAAAGATATAATTCAATTATTAAGATGAATTCTGAAGGTAAATATGAAGTTTTAGATACTTCATTACTTACTGATGAAGAAAAAGAAAATTATGATCTTGCTCAAGCTGCATTATCTAAATCTTTAAGACTTAAAAATAACTCATTGTATCTTGAAGCATTACGTAAGAGAAATGCTGGACAAGAACTTTCTGAACAAGAAATGACAATTATAGATAATGCTGAGACTCAAATTAAAGCAAATGAAAGATTATACTCAGATACTATGCATCAATTAAATGATGATATTAAAGAAAGAACACTTAATGATGCTATTAATGAAAATGAGTATATTAATAGAACATTATCTGAGTCTGGCATGAATGTAAATGATATTACTGCTGAAACTGCTGAAGAAAGAGTAGAAAAAGTAACAAATATTGTTGAACAACAGAAAGAAAAAGAAACTCTTACAGATGCTATTAATGCAGTTATTGATGAAAATGCAGTTGATACTAATAGACATGAAAATGCTAAAATTGGCGGTTCTACAAGTGATCAAAAAGAGGCGGCTGTACGTAAAATAGCTACAGCAGCAGTTCAATTAGATCAACTTAAACATGGTGAAGTCGTTGATACTAATTTATCTGGTAATTTACAGAAACAAGTAAATGATATTGTAACACTTTCTACTAAAAAACAAGCACCTAAAGCTGAAGCAGTTGGTGAAATGAAAATTGCTAGAGATGAAAATGGAAATGCTTTGAAAGATGAAAATGGTCAAACAGTAATTATTAAAAATGCAGAGCATGAAGAAAGACGATTAACCGAACGTGAAATTGAATTTGCTAAAGCAGCTGGTAAGAAAGAATTTGGCCCTGATAGCGGTCTTGCTGGAACTGTTCAAGCTATGGTAGCTAGACAACAGCAAACTAATAGAAGTGTTGCACAACAAAATGAAGTAATTAAAGCTGCAAATGCTGAAATTAGAAAGTATAATGAAGAAAAAGAAGCTAAAATGAAGGCAGAAAATAAGTCTGAAGATGAAATTAAACAAGCTATGTTAAAAGAAAAAGCTGAAGTAAAAATAGCAGACAGATATGTTGGTGGAAGACAAGATGAGTATGCTAAGACAACCGATTATACTATTGTTCAGCAACAAAAACCTACTCAACGTGAAGATACTTCAGCACAAGATAAAGCTGAATTAAAAGCAGCTAAATCTGAGGCTAGTGCACGTAAGAAAGAAACAAGAACAGAAGAAAAGGCTAGAAAAACTGAATATAGACAAGCAGAACGTATATTTAACCAAAATGTTAATAATCCAAATGCTTCGTCTAAAGAAGTTAAACCAACTAGACCTACGCCTACGCCTGAAGTAACTGCTAAAGAAGTAGAAAAGAAACAACAAGAAATGAAAGAGGCTGTTAATAAAATAGTTGAAGAAGCTAAAAATGCTCCAAAATGGACTACAGCTGATCCTAATCCAAAAACTAAAAAAGAAGAAGCTAAAGATACTAGTAAACCAAAACTTAAAGCTCATTTTAAAACTGAGCCACAAGTTAAAACTGAAACTAGTACAACTTCTAAACAGCCTACATCTACTAGCACTCAACAAGATACGCCTAGTAGAACTAAACAAGATTTGCCTACTAGAGAAACTCCTACAGTTGGAACACAATCTAGTAAGTCAACGTCGCAAGAACCAAAGCCTACAAGTCAACCTGATTTTGTAAGAAATACAGATAGAACAATGCAAGATTATATTAATGACGAAAATAAAGCTACTGCAAATGGTAGTGATGTAGGTGCATTTGGTTCAAAGCAAGATGGAACAAATGGTAAGAAAGGAAATTAAAACAATGGTTAAAGGGTTTATGGGAAAAACGCATGCACTATTGTCGATAGCATTATTATGCATGTGTATGTTAATACCTGTAGGCTTTTTAGAAAATACTGTTTGGTTGTTAAAAGATCATGTACTATTCTTTATAATAGGAATAGTTGTAACATCTGGCGGTGCATTGCTACCAGACTTAGATAATACTAAGAGTTTTGCAGGTAGTTATTTAGGACCTGTTGGTAGTATATGCACTGTCTTCATGCAATCAACCAGTACAATTATGTGGAACTTGATACATTTCAAAGGTGATAGACATCCTAGTACACCACATAGATATTTTTGGCATACTTTAATTGCTGGAATAGGTTTAACTTGTATATTATATTTTGGCGTTCCTTCAAATGAATTAACGATTATACAAAATATACAAGAATTAACATTTATAGGATTTTTACAAAAACAAGCGATTGTATTTGTATTATTATTTGTATTATTTACTGCTATTTTATTAGGTAGTAATATGGTATTAAATAAAGTCATTAAAGCATTTAAGTTACCAAAAATATTGACATACATATTACCTGTTTTAATAATAGTGTATATGTTCTTTTTAGATTATAATCATTTAAAGATTTTAGGTTTATGTATAGGTTTAGGCTATATATTTCACTGTTTAGAAGATTTTTTTGCAGATACAGGTGTGCCTTTATTATGGCCTATTCCAATACATAATCAATGTTGGCATAGATTAAAATTCTTTGTTACTTGTAAAACAGGAAGTCTAGCTAATACAATAATTGATATTATAGCTCTTATAATTGATATTGTTTTAATTATATTAGTATTTGCATGGAGGTAAAGTGACATGGGCGTTGTAAAATGGGAAGGCGGCGGTAATTCTGCTGATATTACTTTCGGTGATGCTACAATAGTCAAAAGTAATAAAGTGCCAAAAGTCTTATTAATTACGCTTATTATCTCTATTGTGTTAATTTTAGGTGCAGGTATATATTTTAGAGAATATATTTATGATATAGTAGTTAATCCTGCCATTATAATGACAGCAGATGCAGCTGATGTAGAAGTAAATACAGAATTTGATCCTAAAGCATATGTATTATTAACAAATGAACAATATTATACATATGAAGTTGATGATTCAAATGTAGATATTTCTAAATTAGGTGATTATATTGTACATTATAAATCTTCTAATAAAGTACAAACAACAGAATATGATTTAACAGTACATGTTGTTGATACTACTCCACCTGAAATAGAATTAACAGATGAAATGATAACAGTCGTAAGAGATAAAGAAGCAGACAATTTTAATCCAACTAAATATTTAAAATCAGTTTCAGATAATTTTTCTGAAAAAGAAAATATTAAGATTGATTTTACTAAAGATTTAAACTTTAAAAATGATGAATTACAAGTTATTTATTCTGCAACAGATGAAGCAGGTAATGTTGGTACAAAAGTACTTAATATTGCTGTTACTGATTCTAGAGATGCTCTTGAAGCACAAATAAGAGCTGAGCAGGAAAAAGAAAGACTTGAAAAAGAAGAACAAGAACGTGAAAGATTAGAACAGTTACAACAGGAAAAAGAGGAACAGAAAAAGCAACAAGGTCAGCAACCTTCTGGTCAGCAACAACAACAGCCGACTCAACAGGAACAGCCTAAACCTTCTGCAGGTGTTTCACTTACAGCAAGTCCAGTTACTATTCAAATAGGAACTGATATGATGACTGCTATGCAAATGTGTGGAAATGCTGTCGATTATCGAAATGGTTCAGGTAGTGCTATGCCTACAGATATAGCATATGTTAATTTTACAGTACCTGGTACATATACAGTTACTTGGACATGTACTGAGGGACTTAGCTGTACTCAGACAGTAACAGTAGTCGAGTAAAAAATACGCTTGAAGGGAACAGAAGGGACGATGAATGATGAGTCAAAGAACAAGATTAAAAAATTTAGAAATGAGTTGTTTGATGAAAATTTCAATTGCATAACAGATGATCAGGAAAAGATTAATTTGTTTTGTAAAGAACTAAAAAAAGAAACACATATACAAACGTGTAATCATGCTGGTATGATGTATGAGTATATTGAAAAAGTATATAATAGTGTAATTAATGAGGATTAACTAATATGAAATGTGTAATTTGTGGAAAAGATTGTGGTAACTATCTAGTCTGTTATGAACATCGTAATACAAAACACAAATCAACCTGTAAAATACATGGTAAAACAACTTTCATTGGTAATTCTTGTCAAAAATGTGCTAAATTAAAAGAACCTATCTATGTAGTAGAAAAGAAATGTGATAGAAATGGAAAACGTATTACAAAATCACATTTTTTATATCCATATTTAGATAGATTAACAAATTTAACTAGAGGATATCAGAGTAAATATCAGAGACGTATATCTCATTGTGCTGGTATTTATGGTATATTTGCTGGTTCTACTTGTTTATATGTTGGTCAAAGTGTAGATATAAGTAATCGTATTGAACAACATAAAAATAATTTTAAAATAGCACAGAAACACATGCAAGGAATAAGAATATGGAAAAAACGTATTCAATTGAACAAAATAAAACATAAAGTTGAATTTAAGTACTATGAAATGGCGAATAATTATAAGTTAAAAGATCTTACTTATAAAACATTATTTGTAGTACCTCGTATGGATAGTGACAAAGAATTTAATGAATTACTTACTTATGCAGAACAGGCAATGATGATTGCTTATAAACCTAAGTATAATCACATAGCAGCTAGACCAACAGCATAAAAGAATAAGGGAGAATTTATATATGGAACGTGGTCTAACAAAAGAAGCTAGAATTAGGTATGAATCTTTATGTAAAGAAGTACAATACGAATCTCATGGTCATGGAAGTGTAACTTTATCTGAAATGTATGATGAAAATGACTGTGTTAAAATAGGAGTAAACTGGAGCTGTTGTGGTACAATAGACCCAGAATATGCACAAGAGTTTGCTAATGCTATATTGGATGCTTGTGCAGCAGCTGAAAAGTTTAATAGAATGTATTGTACAGATGAATATTATAGAAATCATGGTGAAAATTAAGAATTTTTATGGCGCGCTATAGCTTTTTGCTATAGCGTTTTCTTTCAACAAGGTCTATTTAATTATACATAAATCACATGTGAACTGCTCCACAGAAAGGAAATTATAAAAATGATTATACTTTTAATATTGTTGGCAATTTGTGCTATTGCAAGAGGTACCATGTTTAAAAAACGTGATATTAAAAGATGGTATGCTTTTGTACCAGGATATAATAAATATATCTTTGGAAAGATGATAAATGAGAAAAAACTTGGTATAATAAATGCAATTTTACAACCATTAGTATATGTAGTATTAGCTGTCGGTTTAGGTATTGAATTATGGATTATTAATAATTATGGTACTAATGTATATGTACCAAATGATCCAGCTTTAGATGCTAATATTTACGTAGAAGTACCTAAAAAGATAGCTTATATAGCTGTTAGTTCAAAATATGCTTTAATTGCAGTATGTATTGCAGCAGCTATAGCTTGGGTAATTATGACATATAAATTTGTTAAATTACATAAAAAGAGTACTTTATGGTGTATTTTATGGATTCTAATGCCAGTTATTCCATATTGTTATTTTGCAATAAGTAATGATGTTGTTATTGATGGTAAATACTATACTACAGAAAGGGTATTAAAAGAAAATGCCAAGTGAAAAAGAATTACTAGCATTACAAAATCAAGAAGAAGTAAAAAATACTTATTATAGATATCCAACTATAGTGCCAAAAGCAACATTATATCAAGATCATATGGAATTATCTAATAATGAAATAATTGTTTCTATTGGAAAATTAGAAGAATGCATTTTATATATACTAAGTTTATATAAATATCTTCCTGTATGGCTTATCAAACAATGGTGTGCTTATATGAGAAGAGATGGTTATCAAATTGTTGAAGCATTTATAAAAATAGGTTTAGTATGGGCAGAACCTACTGCTATAGGTGTATTTATTAGACCTACAGCTTGGTTATTTGATATAGTAGATCTTGATGAAAAAGAAAGAAGTAGTTATACTGAAATTCCATTTAATCTATTAAATCATACATGTGCAGAAGAACAAATTATGTTTGATATTATGATGGGTAATCCATATTCTGAATTATGGATTACTCTTGCATCAAATAATAATAGATTACTTCCTGCATATCATCCAATGAAAATTAATCCTACGCCAGATTCTGGTGCCTTTATTAGAGGTGAAGATGCTATTAGAGTTGATGTTTCTAAACCTGATACTATTTTAGATAAATATGTCAATTTTAGAGAATCTATTAAAAATCAAAGTGGTTTTACTGAGGAATTTAAAGATTGGACTTTATTTAATATTGTAAATTATAATAAAGATAATAATGTTGTAACTACACAAAGACCTGATCTTATAGTTCCAATGGCTAGAATTGAAGGAAGACCTCAAAGTGCTTCAATAGAATTAGAGTTAACAGCAAAAGCAGATTATAAATATGATAATATAATGAATAACTATAAAGATAATCCTGTTTATGGTGAATTATATTATTTATGTGGTAATGCTACTATTGCTGATAAAGTAAGAAAAGCTTTTATGAGAGCTGAAGGATTAGGTTCTTGTAAGTTATTTTTAGTACCTTATACTACACCTGCTCAATTAGTTACAACACTTGTACAAGAAGCTGAAGATGAAAAAGCTGCTGAGAAGATGTTAGAATTAACTATGAAAAATACTAAACGAGGACGTCCTAAAAAAGAATAAGAGGTATATTTGTATGGAATTTAAAACACTAGATGAACTCTCCGAAGAAAATAAGGAGAAAAGAGCAGAAGAAATTTTAAAAAGACCATTTTATAAGAAAGTATGGTTTTATTTGACAATATTATTTTGTATTATGTTTATTTTTAACCTTAAATTTTCAATCATTATTGTACAAGGTCAATCTATGGAACCTACTTATCATGAAGGTAATGTTAGATTAGCTTTACGACAACCTATAATTGATAGATATGATGCAGTTTGTATACGTACAAATGATCGAATTTTAATTAAACGCGTAATTGGTTTACCTGGCGAAACTGTAGAATATAGAGATAATATGTTATATATTGATGGTCAAGCAATAGTAGATAATTATAATCATGGTAAAACATCTGATTTTTATGTAGAATTAGGTAATGATGAATATTGGTGTTTAGGCGATAATAGAGAACATTCTATGGATTCTAGAGTTTATGGTTCTTTTAATCTCAATCAATTGTTAGGTGAATTAATAAAATAAGGAGTAATGACTATGGCTGAAAAAAAGAAGAAAGAGAAAAAACAAAAAGAAAAAACACAAGTTATATTACCAAAAGCTTGGCAAAGTGTAAAACATCGTAATGAAACTGCTCAAGCTAAAACTAATTATGAAGATATGTGGAAAGCAGTTGGAGTAGTTTTAGCTATCGGTGTTATTGCATTTGTTCTTTTAGGTGGAGTTAGTCAGACTGGTACTCTTAAAGCTATTGTCAAATGGTCTAGTAATGTTGGTAATTGGGTTGGAAATTGGATTAATGCTGGTGAAGTTATTACTAATGAAGATGGTATTTATATTAAACCAGGCGTTCCAAGTAGTTCTGAACAGATATTAGATCCAAATGATACTACAGGAATAATTGATGATATTGGTGATGCTTTAGAAGATGCTAATACTGAAGAAAGTCAATCTGATGAAAATAATGAAGAAAATAGTGAACAAGAAACTAGTGAGTAGAGGTATGAAGTATGAAACTTATGCTAATGAAGTCTCTCATAGGATTAGCAATTCTAGTTATTATAACATTAGAAAATATAATCTTATGTAGAAAGAAAACAATTCCAGTTACATTTCTGGATCAAATATTCTTTAGCTTATTAGTTTTTAAATTTTTTGGGTGGATTACATTAGTTTATTCTGGACTTTTAATTGCACTAGTTATATTTGTTAAATATAGAAATCATGTAAATGAAACAGCTGACTTTGATTTTACAGATAGAATTTTAAGTGTTAGTGCTGTTTTTAATGTATTACATAGACCAAAAGATTTAGTTATTGGTTCTATATTACCAGTAAATAATAGTGAAATCAAATATAATATGAAGAAAATAGAATTAGATGATACTATTTTATCTGGTGGTATGCTTATAACTGGTTCTACTGGTTCTGGTAAAACAACTACAATGAAAACAATTCTAAAACAAAGAATTGATGAAGGCAGACCTGTAGTATTTTTTGATTATAAAGGTGAAGAAGATATTTTAGAAGAAATTGAATCTTTTACTAAATCTGCAGGTTTGCCATTCTATGAATTTAGTTCCAGAAAGTGTAACTTTACATATGATCCATTTGTAAATTTAAATGAAACTGGTAAAGTTGAAGCATTAATGAATACTAGACGATGGGCTACTGATGGTGCAGATGAACATTATAAAACATCTATGCAATTAGCAATTCAAAATCTAGTAAGAGGATATGATGAATTTAGAAAAGAAAATGAAGAAACTTGCAATTATGTAGTAGGCTTATATAAATACGCAGAATCAAATAAATATATTCCTAAATCTGATGAAAAAGATGGTTTTGCTAATTTAAAGAAATCATTAAAAATTTTAATGACATCTAAAGCTACTGAAATGTTGCAAAATGATCCATCATTTACTTTTGAAACAGATAAACCTTATGTAATTTGTTTTAGTTTTACAAGTGCTAATAAGGCTTTAGCAAATTATTTAAGTTCTTTTGTTTATACTGATTTGATGGATAGAGGTACAAGACATCATTATGAAAATAAGTTATTATTATGTATTGATGAGTTTGGTACACTTGAATCTTCTACTCTAATTAAAGATTTACTTGAAAAAGGTAGATCCGGTGGAGTACAAACAGTATTTTCAATTCTTGATGTAAATCAAATTGCTATGAACGCTGGAGAATTTTTCGTACAAGCTATTTTAGGTACAATTAACTCATTCATAATTCATGCTGGTGCAACACAAAGTACTGCTACATTATTAGCTGGTGTACAAAAGTATGAAAAAGATTATGATATTATGAGTTTAAGAAAACCTTATAATGGTAAAAAACCAACAGCATTATTTATTACTAAATATGGTTTACTTCATAAGAAGAATAATCAAGATGTTTATAGAATGTTACCTTATACATCTGTTTTAAAGAAAATTAAACAGGTTGAACAAGATAATTCAGAAGAAGAGACAGAACAAGATAATATGAACTATGATAATATAGTTGATATTGAACTACCAAAAGATCCAGAAGAATTAGATTTAACACAACCTTTAGACTTAACAGATGTAGATCAATATTTATAGAGAGGACAAGATTATGTTACGTGTAAAAAAGAATAATGGTAAATTACAAGATTTTGATAAATATAAAATTGAATATTCAATAAATGCAGCTGCAAAACAAGCAAATGAACCTATTAAGGATTTAATTGTTAAACGTATTGCAAATTCTATTGAGGAAGACTTATTAAGCGAAAATACTCCTGTAATTGAAGCTGATGAACTTGCTAAACTTGTAGAAAATAAGTTGATGCAATCTAAATATAAAGATACTGCTTGGCATTATATTACATATCATTATGATAGACAACAGGAAAGATTATATAATACAGAACTTATTAAATCATTTAAGAAGAAATTAAGTGGTACTAATATTGAAAATTCTAATGCTAACTGTGATGAAAGATCATTCTCAGGTAGAATGAATGAAGCTGCAACTGTATTATTAAAAGATGATGCACTTCATAATATGACTAGATTATTTAGAAAGAATCATGAAGAAAACTTAATTTATATTCATGACTTAAACTCATATTCATCTGGTCAGCATAATTGTTTTGATAGTGCTACAGAATTTATTACTAATCAAGGAATTAGATCATTTAAAAATTTTACAGATGGTGAAACAGTAACAGTACTAGCTGGTGATGGTGAGTGGAGACCTGCAACAGTAAAATGTTATGGTCATAAAAAGGTTCAAACAGTTGAATTAGAATATCATGGTTCTAAGAAAGATATGGATATTGTAACAGTTCAGTGTACTAAGGATCATCGTTGGTATCTTAAAGATGATACTGTTACTACTAATCTTAAAGTTGGAGATTCTTTAAAACAACTTTCTACTATGAAAGATCTAAATAATATAACTATTGAAACAAAAGAAGATGCTGAGATGTGGTGTTTAGGATTTATTATTGGTGATGGTTGCGATCACTATGAATATACTCAAGCATTATTATGTAATGATAAAGCAATTAAATATGCTAATATATTTAGAAAAGCTTTTTATCAAGAAGGAAAGAATGGTTCTTCGGATAGAATCTTATTCTTTAAACGACTTCCAGTGTCAAAACAAACCTTTTTAACAAATAAGATGTGGAAATTGCTTACTACCCATCAAAAGCAACTATTATTTTCTGGATATATAAGTGCTGATGGTAATTTTAGTAGAAATAGTGAAATTGCTTCTGGATGTAGTACAGCTGATGAACGAATTGTTGAATTTATTAAAGATTTATCATGTTTATGTGGTTATCATATTAGAAGAATTACTGAAGTCATTCATGATACTAATTTTAAGAAAGATGCCAAACTTACTTGTATAGATTTCTTTAGTAAACAAAATCATACTGGCTATTGGGTAGTAAAATCTATTACTCCTGGAACACATAATAATAGTTCAGTTTGGTGTGTAGAAGAACCTGTTACTACTTCATTTACTTTAGCTGGAGGAATTGTAACTGGAAATTGTTTGTCAATTCCTTTTGATGAATTATTAAATAAAGATATTTATACTAGACAGACTGGTATTAGACCACCTAAGAGTATTCAAACAGCATGTCAATTAATTGCAGTTATTATTCAGGTTCAGTCTTTACAGCAATATGGTGGTGTAGCTGCAACACATCTTGATTGGACATTAGTACCTTTTGTAAGATATACGTTCTTTAAACATTTAAGAGATGGACATAAATATATTACAAAAGATAATTTTAAAATGCCTAAATATATTGAAATTACTCCAATTGATAGTTATAAAGAAGATCCTTGTTATCAATATGCTTATGATTTAACTGTAAAAGATTGTATACAAGGTGCTGAAGGCTTAATTCATAACTTAAATTCTTTACAGTCTAGAAGTGGTCAACAGTTACCATTTAGTTCTATTAACTATGGTACTTGTACTTCTCTTGAAGGTAGAATGATTACTAATGCAATCTTAGATTGTACATTAGATGGAACAGGTCCTTTACATGAAACACCTATTTTCCCTTGTGGTATTTTCCAGTGGGATGCAAAGATTAATGGTAAACCTGGTACACCTAATTATGATTTATTTAAGAAAGCATTATATTGTACAGCAAAAAGATTTTATCCTAATTATTGTAATGCAAATTGGTCTAATAATGTAGATTCTTTAAAATTAGACAGAGCAGTAAAGAGAGAAGTTATTAATAGTCTTGAAGAAGAAGATTATAATAACTTATTGGCTTGGATTAAAAAGAATCCTGTATTTGCAAGTAGAATTAATTTAACTTATTCAGGTAAAGATATTATTGTAAGTGATGAACCTACACCTCTTGAAATTAATAGCACTATGGGTTGCCGCACATATAACGGCTTCGATAAGAATTTTACACCATTCTACTTTAAGCAATTTATTATTAAACCTATCTTAGAAAAAGGAACATTACCTGAAGGTGAATTATTCTCTGGAAATCAAAAAGATGGTAGAGGTAATATTGCACCTGCAACAATTATTCTTCCGTCTGTTGCAATGTTAGCAAAAGGTGAATTAGGCAATAAAAATATTGATAGTTTTATGAGTAAACTTGATAAGAAGATTCATGAATGTAGAGATGAATTAATTGAGAGATTTACATTAGTTGCTAAACAGTCTCCTAGTTCAGCTGCATTTATGTATCAAAATCGTACTATGGCAGGTTATCATTATGAAGAAGGTATTATTTCAGCCTTAAAACATGGTACTCTTGTTATTGGTCAGCTTGGTCTTGCAGAATGTTTACAGGTTCTTATTGGTAAAGATCATACTACTCCAGA
>Ga0310786_10006601_pt1 | contig 15359 bp, 5 predicted proteins | sample AusTroGonzalo_MG_FD_203881 | JGI IMG/M metagenome (GOLD analysis project Ga0310786, IMG submission 203881) | Bovine rumen microbial communities from tropical cattle in Woodstock, Queensland, Australia - Gonzalo_03 (v2) (version 2) | ecosystem: Host-associated > Mammals > Digestive system >... | reverse complement strand
CGCCACCGCTGACCAGAACACCCTTTGCGAAGGCGAATCGACCACGCTGCACGCCTATCCTTCGGGCGGCACGGGCAACTACACCTACAGTTGGACACCCGCCAACACCCTCAACAACGCCAACATACAGAATCCCGTGGCCACGCCGCCTGTAGGCACGACCACTTACACCTGCGCCGTGAGCGACGGCATCACCAACCAGAATGTCACCGTGTCGGTCACTGTCTATCCCAATATGGAATCGAACATCTACCAAACCATTTGCGAGAACGACACCTACAATTTCTTCGGCCAAGACCTGAACGCGCCCGGCGTGTATGACCACACCATCGAAACGACACACGGCTGCGACAGCACCATCCATCTGCACCTTGAGAATTGGGACATCTACGAAACCCCCATCACCCGCCACTTCTGCCAAGGCGACACTTATGACTTCTTCGGCAATCCGCTGGGTGCTGCGGGCATCTATTACCACACCTTGGAATCGGTTCACGGCTGCGACAGCACCATCAAACTCAACCTCATCCAAGACCCGACCTATGAAATCCACCTGACCGAATCGACTTGCGAAGGCGGCGAAGGCTACTACTACCACGGCGACTACCTGCAACCCAGCCCCTACCCTTACGCTTACGTGTTTGAAACCGTTTTGGGCTGCGACAGTGTCGTCATCCTCAACATCGAGGAGTCGGAATACAATTCCAAGACCTACAACGTGTCGCTTTGCGCCACTCAATATACTTGGCCATCGAACGGACAAACCTATTACGATTCAGGTACTTACTACGACACCCTTTCGTTCCCCAACGCCTGCGACAGCACCATCCAACTCAACCTCGAACTCAGGCCGAGTTTCAGCAATGATGTGGCTGTCACGAGTTGCGACAATTACCGTTGGAAGAACGATGCTTACAATGTGGACATAACCTTCACGGAAAGCACCGTCTACACGCACCACTACATCAACTCCTACGGCTGCGACAGCGAGGCCACGCTCTATCTCACCATCAACGACCACGATGAGCATGTATTCACCGTGTCGAACGAGGAGAACTGCGACAGTTATTTCTGGGATCCGATGGGGCATGAATACAGTCCCGGCAGCAATTATGTTCCAGGCAACGCTTTCGATCCCGAAGACCATGTGTTCAACATGTCGACACATGGCAATCCATATGTCAGGACCTACACGAACATCTACGGTTGCGACAGTGTTGTGTCGATGAACGTCACATTCGAATACACCCCGCACCCCACGCCCATCTATCCCATGGACGCCACCAACGACAAGCCCCACTGGGTGGTGACGGCTACCGAGTTCCAAATCAACTCCTACGATTTCAACTTGTGGGACGAGAACCCGAACTGCCACTGGGACACCGTGCTTTGGACCTGCGACGAGGCTCCCGACTGGATTCTCGAACCCTTCGGCGACCGCGGCCAATGCTGCAAGTTGTATGTGCTTGGCTACATTGAGGACACGATTTGGCTGAAAGCCCACGCCTTCAACCGTTGCGCTCCCGATGAGGGCATCGAGCAGAAATACTGGCTCATCAGTTCGTTCTACGGCATTGAGGAGCAGGCTGCAAGCCTCTCCAGTTTCGATGTGGTGCCCAACCCCAACAACGGCCAGATGACGCTCAACTTTGAATACCTCACCGGCAAGGTCAACATCCGCGTGTACGACATGAGAGGCACGCTCATCGACCAATTCGAGACCTACAACGGCAACGGGCCCGGCACCTACCAATACAACATGAGGACGAAAGCCGACGGCATCTATTTCTTCGTCGCGACAAGCAAGGAAGGAACAGTGGCCAAGAAGGTCGTCATACAACACTAAACTAAGCCTAAAACACTCCACCACCTATGAAATTGTTCAAAAAAGCCATATTGCTGCTGCTGTTGTCGGGACTGGTCCTGCCTGAGGCGTTCGCGCAAAACACTTCCACCCAAGGCAAGGAGTTTTGGCTCTCGTTCATGCACAATGGTTACAAAGACCACACTTTGGGTGGCTGGGTCATCAACCAAGTGCTTATCAGTGCCAAGCGCGACTGCTCCGGCACCGTCACCAACCCCTTGACGGGATGGGAAGAAACCTTCTCCGTCAGGGCCAACAACATCACGACCATCGAGATTCCCCAGCAGCAGGGCTATCACGATGGCAACACTTATGAAACCATCGCCCAAAAGGGCATCAAGGTGGCTGCGACCGACACCATTTCGGTGTTTTGCACCAACATTGCCTATGTTTCCTTCGACGCTTCGTTCGTGCTGCCCACCGAAAGCCTTGGCGATGAATATGTCATCCAGAGTTACGACCAATCCCGCTCTGGGTCAAACACTTACGTTTCAAACAACGAGACCAGCGCCTTCCTCATTGTGGCCACTGAGGACAACACCGAAATAGAAATCACCCCGACCGCGCCTACCTTGGGAGGACATCAGTCAGGCCAAACCTTCACCGTCACGATGAATGCGGGCGAAACCTACCAAGTCAGGTCGGCGAGGACAGGCACGGACCGCGACCTCAGCGGAACGCACGTCTTGGCCAGCGACTGCAAGCGCATCGCCGTTTTCAACGGGAACACGCTCACTTGCATCCCCACCAGCATGGACAACGGCTACGACCAAGTGTTTGAGCAAGCCATGCCTTTGCGCTCGTGGGGCAAGAATTTCGTGGTGACCAGTTCGCGCAATCGCAACCGCGACTTCGTCAAAATTACTTCAAGCGCCAATGGCAATGACATCACCAAGAACGGCGAACCTTTGGTTTCCCTTAGGGCAGGCCAATCGTACACTTTCGATATGAATGAGAGCGAAGGCTCGTGCTTCATCCAAGCCACACAGCCTTCAGCCGTCTACCTTTTCAACAACTCCAGTTACGACCAAAGTTGGTTGGGAGGCTTGGGCGACCCCTCGATGGTGTGGATTGCCCCCGTCGAGCAAAGGATTGACGAGGTGACCTTCACCACTTTCGACCATGTCAACATCGACATCGAGGTGCACTGCGTCAACATCATCGTCAACACGGAAGATGTTTCCCATGTGTATTTCGACGACCAACAGATTTCGCCTTTGTCGTTCAACCGTGTCAACGGCAACAACAACTACAGTTACACGAGAATGGACATCAGCCACGGCGTGCACCACATCTCGTGCGAAAACGGTTTCAACGCCCATGTATACGGCTTTGGCGACGCCAAGGGCTATGCTTATCTGGTAGGCTCCAACGCCATCGACCTGAGTACCAACCTGACCCTCAACGATGAGGTGATGCAGGCCAACGAGAGTTTCCAATATTGCATCGAAGAGCCGGTGGTCTTTTCCGTTGAAGTCAACTTCCCGGAATACAACCTCTTGTGGGACTTCGGCGACGGCACCACCAGCACCGAGAACCCCGTCACACACATCTACCACGACAAGCGCATCTATCAGGTGGCCTTGGCCGTCACTACGGACGCCAGCGGATGCACCTCCTCCGACAGCGACACCACCAAGTTCTATGTCGATACGCAGCAGCAATACATCACTGAAAGCGATGAGATTTGTTCCGGCGAATACTATTCGGGACACGGCTTCAACAATGTGCTGATACATAACGACACCATCCTTGCGCGATTGCAGGACAACTCCTTGCATCCTGTGTGCAAGGACTCATTGCTCGTTTACATCACCGCACGCCCCGCCTATCACATCCCCATCAACGACAGCCGTTGTTGGCAAGGCGCGCCGGCCATCTACGACGACCACGGCTTCAGTTTCGAGTATAACCAACCCGGGGAATACGACCGCCAACTGAATCTGGAGAGCGTCAACGGCTGCGACAGCATCCTCATGCTGCACCTCACGGTGGCCGACCAAGTCACCTATGAATTTGACCATCACGAATGCAGCAGCAGTTATGTTTGGGACGGCGAAACCTACACCAACCCAGGCACATACGAAAAGTATTACACCACGGCGGGCGGCTGCGACAGCATCGTCACCTTGCACCTTACTATGGGGCTTCCGCAACATGTCACCTTCGACACCATCACCTGCGGCACCTTCGTTTGGAACGGTGTGGAATATACGAACAGCGGCATCTATCAGCAGGTTTTCACCACCTACGACGGCTGCGACAGCATCGTGGACTGCAACCTCATCACCTCGGGCAGCGTGGAAGGCACCACCCTCACCGTCAGCGAATGCAATTCCTACACTTGGCTCGGCACGGAATACACCTTGTCGGGCAATTATGACCAAATCTTGCCCACCGCCTTGGGTTGCGACAGCACCGTCCACCTCAACCTCAGCCTCAATTATACCCCCAACCCCACCGACATCTATCCCAAAGACCCCGACAATACCGCGCCCCACTGGGTGGTGACGGCCACCGAGTTCCAAATCAACTCCTACGAGTTCTATTTCTGGGACTACAACCCGCACTGCCAATGGGAGTCCATCGTTTGGTCGTTTGAGAATCCCAACCTCAATTGGGTGCTCGAGCCTGACACCACCACCTACCCCGTAGGCAGAAGTTGCAAGATGTATGTGCTTGGTCAAGTGGAGGATACCGTTTGGCTCAACGCCAAGGTCTACAATGCTTGCGGCCAGCAGGGCGTTGAGCGCAGGTATTGGTTTGTGTGTTCGTTCTACGGCTTGGATGAATCCGGTCACGCCGATTTCAGCGTACTGCCCAACCCCAACAACGGTCAGATGACCCTCAACTTTGAGCATCTGACGGGCAAGGTCGACATTAAGGTGTACGACATGCGCGGCACGCTGATTGATGCTTTCCAGACTTTCAACGACAATGAATCCAACACCTATTACTATGAGATGAAGTCGAGGGCTGGCGGACTTTATTACTTTGTCGCGACGAGCAAGGAAGGCACCGTGGCCAAAAAAGTTGTCGTTTTCCACTAAAACGACAAAAATATGCGTTGATTTGGAAAAAAGTTGTATTTTAGCGGCATATTTTATTTTAATAAAACAACGCCATGAAAAGTTTCAGAACCATTTTTTCGCTGCTTGCAGCCTTTTTTGCCGTCAACTTGGTTGGCTTTGCGCAAGACACTTCAACGCAAGGCACCGAGTTTTGGGTTTCCTTCATGACCAACGGCCACAAGTACCATCCCAGTGCACCCAACAGCGGCAACTGGATTCTCACCCAAGTGCTGCTCAGTGCTAAAAGCGATTGCTCGGGAACCATCACCAACCCGCAAACGGGATGGACGACCGATTTCACGGTACAAGCCAACAACATCACCACGGTCGATATTCCTGAATTTGTCGCCTATGTTGACGGCACCTCAGAACAGGTGTTGGACAAAGGCATCCTCATCAACAGCACTGACACCATTTCCGTCTTTTGCACCAACATCGCCTACCTCTCGTTTGATGCTTCCTGTGTGTTGCCCATGCAAAGTCTGGCCGACGACTACATCATCCAAACCCACGACCAGTCGCACGCCTCCTCGAGTTATTCCTATCTGAGGCTCAACCAGACCAGCGCTTTCCTTATCGTAGCCACTGAAGACAACACCATTGTCGACATCACGCCGACCGCGAACACTATGAACAACCATACCGCCGGACACACTTTTTCTGTCAATTTGAACCAAGGGCAGGCGTATCAGGTGCGGTCGACCAACGAGGGCCAAGACCGCGACCTGAGCGGCTCAAGGGTGACGGCCCGCGACGGCAAACCCATCGCGGTCTTCAACGGCAACACCCTGACGGCCATCCCGAACAACGGTGGTGGCGGCGGCAGCAGTTTCGACCACATCTTCGAGCAAGCCATGCCTTTGCAGTCGTGGGGCAAGAAGTTCGTGGTGACCAACTCCCTCGGTCGCGAAAAGGACTTTGTGAAAGTGACCTCGGCCACCGACAACAACACCATCCTCAAAAACGGCCAATTCATCGCCACCTTGCAATCCGAACAATCATATACTTTCGAAATCACCAATGATGACAGGTCGTGCTTCGTCGAAACCTCGGGGCCTGCGGCTGTGTATCTTTACAACACTGAACGCGGCGGCAACAGCATCGGCGACCCCTCCGTGGTGTGGATTGCCCCCATCGAGCAACGCATCGACGAAATCACTTTCTCCACCTTCAACAACGAGAACATCAACATTGACACGCACCATGTCAACATCATCGTGAACCGCGACGATGTTGGGAATGTCTATCTTGATGGTAATTTGCTGCCAGCCAGCAGTTTCGAGAATGTCAACGGCAGCAGCGACTTCTCCTTCACCCGCCAAAACATCCAGCACGGTGTCCATCGCCTGCAATGCGACCGAGGCTTCAACGCCCACGTCTACGGTTTCGGCAACGCCAAAGGCTATGCCTATATGGTGGGTTCAAAGACCATCGACCTCAGCACAAGGGTTTCCATGAACGAGACCTTTGTGCCCAAGCAAGGCACATACGAGTATTGCCCTGACGAGACCATCACTTTCCTCGCCGAAGTTAATTTGAGCAATTACGACCTCCTTTGGGAATTTGGCGATGGAGCCACCAGCACCCAGAATCCCACCACACACACCTATGATGAAAAGCGCGTCTATGAAGTCACCCTGACCGTAAACGCCACCGGCAAGGGCCTCAAGGCGAACGATGTATCCAAGTATTTCGTTGATACCCGCACACACACCATCACCGAATCGGCTGAGATTTGCACGGGAGGTATCTATACGGGCCACGGCCTCAATGTGACCATCACGAACGACACGATTTTGGGCATCCAAACCGACAATCCTGTGCATCCCGTTTGTAAGGACAGTCTGCTGATTTACGTCACCGCGTTGCCCGGATTCTACGCCGCCTTCAACGACCACCGCTGCTGGTTTGGCGAGCCTGCAACCTACGACAGTCACGGTTTCAATTTCGTTTACGACCACCCGGGCGAATACGACCAACAAATTGTCGTGTCGAACCCACAAGGCTGCGACAGTATCATCGACCTGCATCTGGTGGTTGCCGACCGCATCATCAACCCCGATACCCTCTATCACAGCGAGTGCGCGGCATCGTACACTTGGAACGGCATCACCTACACGGAAGGCGGAGTTTACGACCAAGTCTTCACCTCAGCCGCCGGCTGCGACAGCATCGTGAGCCTGAGGCTTTCGCTTTCGGAAATCGTCGAGGGCGGCACCGACACCGTCAGCGGCGGCTGCACCGCCTATTTCTGGAACGGCCAATACTACGACGAGCCCGGTTTTTACACCGACACTGTGAAAAACATTTTGGGCTGCGACAGCATCGTCCACCTGCAACTGGAAATGGCTCTTCCCCCCGACCCTTCCGAAATCCATTCCACCGACCCTGACAACGAAGCACCGCATTGGGTCATCACGGCGACAGAGTTTGAGGTACATAGTTACGACTTCACCCTGTGGGACAACAACGAAGGCAACGATTGGGACTCCGTGATGTGGAGTTTCGAGAGCCACAACACTTGGAAGTTGGAACCTTATGGCGACAAGAACAAATTCTGCAAAGTCTACGTGACCGAACGTTTGGTAGACACCGTTTGGCTGAACGCCAAGGTCTACAACGAATGCGACCCCGGCGTGGGCATCGAGCGGCGTTTCTGGCTCATCAGTTCGTTCTTCGGCCTCGATGAAACAACCCAAGCGCAAATCGACATCATCCCCAACCCCAGCAAGGGCGAAATGACCCTCGGTTTCGGCGATATGGAAGGCCGCGTGGCCACCAAAGTCTACACCATGACGGGCAGCCTCATCGACCAATTCGACTTGAACGTTGCCCCCAACAGCCGCCATCATTACAGCCTAAGCGACTATCCGAATGGCATCTATCTTTTCGTATTCAACGGAAAGGCCAAAACTGCCACAAAAAGGGTCGTCATAATAAGATAATTTTCAACGAATTACAATAATTGATAAAAAAATGCGTTACCTCTGCAGATTGTAAGACATAAATCCATACATTTGCAGGATAAAAAATTCAGAAAAAAGAAAACCTCTTCAAGCACAGAATAAAATGAAGAAGCACCTATTCAGAACTGTCCTTTTCATAGCGGGCCTCACGCTTTTCACATCCTGTCTGAAAAACGACCCGGAGAACAATTCCACCATCTATTACGGCTACCAACAGATTCCGAACATCAACGAATATATGCCTCAGCGCTTGCTCAAGGCTTTTGGTAACGATCACTTGTATTATGGCGACGAACCGCCCAAAATAGAAGGAAGTTTTCTGGCCAATGCGTATCTCTACGAAACCGTTGTGAAAATCGACTCGTTGTGGCAACCCCGTAACGGTATCATGCCGGTGAAAGAGTATTTCAAGTTCTACGAACAGCACAAAGGCACCGCCAAGTATTGGGAAAAAAGACCCTACAAAGCCCCGAACGGCACTCTGCTTTTCTTGGAGAACTCAAGCAACGACAGCACTTATAGAATTGTAAGCGAAAAGGACAGGTTCAATCTCTTCATCAACGACAGCATTGCGCCATCCTATTTCAAGAACGGCAATCCGTCGGTCAAGGACTTTGAGAACATCTACATCATGGGCCACGACCCCTACTTCACTGCCTATTTTTATGAAGTGCGCGACATCAGTTCGAAAACCCTTCCCCTGCTGGCCGTCATCATTTCCGGCAAGATGGGCAAGGAAACCATTGTGACAGTTGACACCGTCAATCATACGACCGATACCGTTGTCAGACCCATCATCCAAGATTTCAGAATCGGATCGCAGTCGATGTATTATTACAATAAGGAAAGCATCCTTTATGCACCACTTATCAACGACGGTTCATTGCCGCTTCCTGGCAATGTCTGGGTTTTGAAGAGCATGAGCGACCTTCAATATGAAGAGTATTCCGAATAAATGAACAAACAATAAATCTTGAGCATCAAATGAAAAAAGCGAGCCTTCTATTCTTCCTTGTCTTTACCTTACTTTGCAACTCCGCCAAGGCGCAATTCAACAAGCCACTTCAGTCGGCCCGCAGCAAGGTGAACTCCAACGAGGCCAAATACATGATTGGCTTGACGGGTGGCCTTACCACCACGCACTGGTTCCACTGGGGCGGCACGAAAACCCCTTACAACCAGCCTTTCAACTTTTCTCCTTTCGGCGGCCTCAGCATTGAGCGGATGCTCAACAGCAATACCTCCATCGGATTGGAAGGTTTCTATGCCATGCGCAAAACACAACTCAACTATTACGTCCTCAATTTCCCCGTGGCACTCGATATGCCAAACACGGATTTCTATCGCCAGTTGGATGTCAACTATCAGGAAGTCGATGTGCAGGTGCCTTTGACCTATTATTTGAGCCGAGGCACCATCAGGCCTTACGTTTATGTTGCGCCGCGTGTCACCGTGCCCCTCTCCGGAAAAATGGTTTGGCAAAAGACAGAAATCCACGGATACGGAACTGCAAATCAAACCCTTGACGACCATCCGGACATTGACACCGTTGACATGACCGCGCAAAACACATGGCAATCGAGCATCGGATTGGTGGCAGGAGCCGGTGTGATGTTCAAGTTCAATTTGGGCAACTACTATATCCTCCTCAAAGCCGATTTGTCGGCACATGCTGCCCTAGCCCATTTCACCTTCCTTAAAGAAAGCCCATACGTTCACGCTTCTTTCCTCAACTCGTTCACCTACGAGGAACAAGCAGGCACTTCCCAGAACGTGGTGGGTGCGGGTTACATCGACCCCTACCTGTTGGGCATGAGATTCAACACCGATGCCGCCCTGCGGATTACCATCATGTTCCCGCTGAAGAAGCAACTGCAAGGGGCTTGCATCAGGTGGGGTGAGTATGATTAAAGTCCAAAAAAAAGACGCAATCTTGCGTCTTTTTTCATTTCGACAAATAAGTTCAAACAAATACAACACACTATGAAAAAGTCATTATCCACCATTCTCGCCATCGCGGCACTCGCCTTATTCAGCGCTTCCGCCGTGGCTCAAACCTTCAACTATCCTGTGAAAGGGAAGCAAGGTTTCAACCTGACAGAAAAGACTCGCGACGGCTTGCACATCAGTTACAATCTGGGGCAGATGTCGCTGAGCCAACTCAACTACCGTGGTGAGGAGATGTCGGAAATCAGCATTTCGGCCATTTGCCTGCCGAATGATGCCGGCCATCCCAACCTCCCCACCGAGAGCCGTATGATGGCCATCCCGCAAGGAGCCACCGCCACCCTCAATGTGGTGAGTTTCGAGACCGAAACCCTCCATAACGTGAACATTGCCCCAGCCCTCCGCATCCAGTCGGAGAACGAGGAACCTGACATGAACTATGTGAAGGACATGACCGTTTACGGCAAGAACGCCTTCTATCCTGCCGAGCCTTTCGTTATGGGAAGTTCCTATATCCGTGGCGTTGAATCTGTTACGGTGGCCATTACGCCTTTCCAATACAACCCCGTCACCAAGGAACTGAAGGTTTACACCAACATCGAACTTTCAGTGACTTTTGAAGGCGGCAACGGACACTTCGGTGAAGACCGTTTGCGCTCGCCCTATTGGGATCCCATCCTCGCTGCCGAGTTGCTCAACTATGACCAACTGCCCGTCATCGACTATGCCGCCCGTATGCAAGAGTGGCTGCGCGGCGATGATGACGGCGCCGAGTACCTCATCATCACGCCCAACAACGACGCTTGGGCCGAATACGCCAACCAACTGAAGGATTACCGCACCCGTCAAGGCATCCTCACCAAAGTGTATCGCCTCGACGAAATGCCCGCCAACACCACCGACCAGATGAAGGCTTGGTTCCACAATGCCTACAACACTTGGGAAATCCCACCGGTGGCCATTTGCTTGTTTGGCGACCACGGTACCAACATGGGCCAATATGTTCCTGCCGAAGTCGTTTCGCACCCCTTGGGCAGTTGCATCACCGACAACCGCTATGCCGATGTGGTGGGCAACGACAACCTTCCCGATATGGTTTTCTCGCGCCTTATCGCACAGAATGCCAGCGAATTGCCCGTTTTTGTCAGCAAGCAGATTGAATACGAATACACCAACCCCAATATGGACCCCGACTTCTACACCCGTCCCATCACCGCTTTGGGCTGGCAAACGGAGCGTTGGTTCCAGATTTGCTCCGAGGTGTTCGGCGGCTACATGCGCAACCACGGCTACGATCCCAACCGCATCAATTGCATCTATAGCGGCCAACCGGGCAACATTTGGTCGAGCAACCAAAACACCGACATGGTGGTCAACTACTTCGGTCCCAACGGATTAGGCTACATTCCGCAATCCCCGAACGAACTCGGCGGCTGGACGGGCGGCACGCCTGAACAAGTGGTGCAAGCCGTCAACCAAGGCGCTTTCTGGCTGCAACACCGCGACCACGGTTTGGAAACCGGCTGGGGTGAACCCGCCGTGCGCAACAGCCATGTGGCGCAAATGAACAACGTAGGCAAGTTGCCTTTTGTCATGTCCATCAACTGCTTGACGGGTAAGTTCAACTACAACCAAGACTGCTTCTGCGAGGCTTGGATGCGTCGCACCTACAATGGTGAGAACGCCGGTGCCGTGGGTCTGCTCTGCCCCACCGAAACCTCCTACTCCTTCGTCAATGATGCTTACGTTTGGGGCGTTTATGACCTCTTCGACGGCGACTTCATGCCCACTTACGGCCCCTACGCCGCCAACACCGGCAACTGGATGCCTGCTTTCGGCAATGTGGCCGGCAAGTATTTCCTCGCCCAAAGCAACTGGCCTTACAACACCAGCGACAAGGACATCACCTATACCATGTTCACTGCCCACTGCGACGCTTTCCTGCGTATCTACACACAAGTACCTCAAACAATGGAAGTTACACATCCAGAGGTGGTACTGGCGGGAGTTGGTGAAGTCAACATCACCGCACCCGAAGGCTGCATGATCAGCCTCGTCAAAGAGGTTGGCGAAGGCGACTGGGTCATCCTTGCCGTGGCCGAAGCCACTGGCGACCCGCAAAACATCACCTTCGACCCTCAAACGCCTCCGACCGAAATCAACCTCGTCGTGACTGGTCAAGACTACCTCCGCTATGAGGCCGTGATGAGCGTCATTCCCGCCGATGGCCCCTACATCATCTTCGACAGCAAGGTGCTCCACGACCAGAACAACAACGGTCAACTCGACTTCGGCGAAGCCATCAACCTCGACATCACTTTGAGGAACGTCGGCAGCGAGAACATGGACGCTTTTGAGGCAGTGCTGGCCACCACCTCGGAATACATCACCATCGAAAACGCCACGGCGCAATACGGCAGCATCGCTCCCAACAGCACTCTGACCGTGGAAGACGCCTTCTCGTTCACCGTGGCCGACAACATACCCGACAACACTAGCAATGTCTTCACCATCACCGTGACCAACGGCGACGATGCGTATGTCAGCAATTTGGTGATGAAGGCCTACGCCCCCGTCTTCAAATTGGGCGGCATGAGCATCACCGAAACCAATGGCAACGGCAACGGCCGCTTGGATGCCGGCGAAACCGCCATCCTCAGTTTCCCCATCGAGAACAAGGGACACGCCGATGCCGCCACCACCCTCGCCACCTTGCAGATGCTTTCGCCTTACATCCTCATTGAGGAGAACCAAGTCAGTTTTGAAAGCCTCAACGCCAACGAAACCCAAACGGCCACCTATAACATCTCCGTCAGCGAAGAAACACCCATCGGCTATACTTGCCCGCTTCACCTCAGTGTGGTTTCAGGCCAATATGCCGAGCAGAGGAACTACGTTGCCAAAGTCGGCCTCATCATCGAGGACTTCGAGAGCGGCGAACTCGGCGCAGGCTGGACCAACGACGCCAACGCTCCTTGGAGAATCGTCACAGAGAATCCTTACGAAGGACAATACTGTGTCAAATCGGGCGGTATCGGCAACAACGCCTCTTCTACCTTGATTTTGACCCACGATGCTGGTTCGAATGATACCATTTCATTCTATTATAAGGTGTCATCGGAAGCCAGTTGGGACAAACTGTTCTTCTACATCGACAACCAAGAGAAAAACAACTGGTCGGGCAATGTGAGTTGGACCAAAGCCTCCTATCCTGTCAGCGAAGGCAGACATACCTACAAATGGAGTTACACGAAAGACAGCAGCCAATCCAGTGGCAGCGACTGCGCTTGGATTGACTTCATTGGTCTGCCTGCCGCCCGCGTGATGGCCGGCACTGCCGGTTACGACGTGACCATTTGCGAAGACAGCGAAGCCCAGATTGTGGGTTACGCCGTGCACTATGACAACCTGCAATGGACGACCTCCGGCGACGGCACCTTCAACGATGCCACCATCGCCACCCCGATTTACACCCCCGGCACGCAAGACATCGCCAACGGCTCCGCCACGCTGACCATCACCATCAACGGCGATGGCGAAACGATTACTGACGAGATGACGGTGTTTGTCACCGAAAACGTGGAAATCGACTACGGTATTTTTGACAAGTACTATTGCGCCTCCAGCGAGCCGCAAATAGTTGCCGTTGATATCTATGGCGATTACACTTCGTTCACTTGGAGCACCCCTGGTGACGGTGTGTTTGAAGAACCCACTGAACTATTTACTACCTACACCCCTGGCCCGATGGACATTGCAAATGGGGTCACCTTGAATGCTATCGCACAATCCGAAGGCTGCGGTCCTGTGGTATTTGAGTATAACTTCGACATGAACCCGCTGCCGCAAATGGCCTTGGCTACCAATGCCATCGAAATTTGCGAAGGTGAAAATGCAATTATGAATTTTAGCATAAGTGGTTCGGCCGGTTCATGGAACATGTTTGATCCTGAGTTTATTTTCTTGATGAACAATGTTCAATACGAAGTATTCCAATCTGGCAACAACAGTGTCGATTTAGGCGTGCTTGAAGTTGGAGAGCATGTCTTCAGGGTTGCATGGGTTCACAATCTGTTTTGCTACACTAATTTTGAGGGAGACGAAATGACCTTCACCGTCACAGTGAAACCCGCCCCGATGGTTACCATCGGCCAAGTGCCTGAGAGCATCTGCGAAGGCGATGAAGTGAGCATTGACTTCACCTTTACGGGTATGCCACCCTTCCATGTGGAACTTTCTGAGGCTGATGACTTTACGACCGAGGATTATTCCTATACGCTCAACCTCACCCCAACAGAAAGTTCAATTATCGTCGTGACTTCAGTTAATGATGCCAACGGATGCGAGAATTTCGTGGTCAGTCCCATCTATATCAATGTAACTCCCCGTGCCGAACAGCCCGAAATCAGCGGCGAAACCGAACTGGATGTACGCCTCACGCCTACGAGCAATTACACCGTCGACAACGATGTGCAAGTCGGTTTCAGCATCGAGCCTGAGGAGGCCGGAACCCTGACACCCGCCAACGACGGCAAGTCGGTAAGGGTCAATTGGAGCGAGACTTACAAGGGCGATGTCGTCCTGACTGCCACGCCTGTTTCGGAATGCAACAACGGCAGCGGCACGATGAGCGTCACCGTGAAGAACTCCACCGATGTGGACGAGTTTGGCGTGAAAGCCAACCTCTACCCCAACCCGACCAACGGCAATGTGACTATCGAAGTTGAAGGTATGCAACGCCTCACCGTGGTCAACGAACTCGGTCAGGTGGTTTACGACGCCGAAGTGAACGACAACGCTACCACATTGAACATGAGCCAGTTTGGAACGGGCGTGTTCATGATTCGCATCTATACCGAGAATGGTGTGGGTGTGAAACGTGTGAGCGTGATTCGATAATCGTTTGTAGGGCTGTCACATCGTGGCAGCCGCTACACAACAGAAAACGGCTGGCCCAAAAGGTCAGCCGTTTCTCGCTTTGTTTTTGGCGGGGGTTTCGCTATATGCGCTTTGCGCCTATTGCTACACCGCCCGCTTAATATCCTGCACCCCTACGGGGTTCCAACGTAACACCAAGTCCCGGAGGGACGACAGACAATAGGCAGGCGGTGGAATGCAATGGAACCCCTGCCTAATCGTCAATCAATCGCCAAGCCGCTTCACGCTGGTGAAGCCCACCTTGTCGCCCTCCACGACGGGGTTGCCGTAGTAGCCAATGTCGCCTGAGCCGATGATACCGTACTTGAGCCTGCCGTTGACCCGCGCCTTGATGTCGCCCGAACCGGCGACGTTGGCCTCAAGGTTCTCGGTGTCGCAATAAAGGACAATGTCGCCCGAACCGGCAACGCTAGCCTCAGCCTCGCGTACCGTGCCGGTAGACACTTTCAAGTCGCCAGAACCGGCAATGTTGCATTCCATTTTGTCAGCAATCAGTTCGTCGCAGAACAAATCGCCCGAACCTGCCACGTTCAACTTGATTTCCTTAACGATGACGGTCTTATTGAAAATGAT
>Ga0310786_10006600_pt1 | contig 15360 bp, 13 predicted proteins | sample AusTroGonzalo_MG_FD_203881 | JGI IMG/M metagenome (GOLD analysis project Ga0310786, IMG submission 203881) | Bovine rumen microbial communities from tropical cattle in Woodstock, Queensland, Australia - Gonzalo_03 (v2) (version 2) | ecosystem: Host-associated > Mammals > Digestive system >... | reverse complement strand
CATTGCCCTCTACTACATGCTGTCAACCTCTGACAACCTCTGACAACCTTAAACAGGTTGCAAACCCTTTGCAGTAGGGCATTTTGACAACCTGACAACCTCAAATACAAAAGTTCATGTATACAACTTGCTACGTCACCCATAACACCATCTTCAAAAATAGAAAATGTCCTGCTTATCAGGATTCCAGGAGACTGGACCTCAGTGGAATGTTAAAACCGCCGAAGTCAGGACGGCACCGTGATGTTAGATACGATGCTCGGCAGGGCTATCTGCAGTATCTGGCGGTCTCTGATGTTCATTTCGGGTGCAAAGATACAAAAAATATCAATTATCAATTGTCAATTATCAATTATTTCACGTCAGTCATAGAGACAGGCAACTTATTACCATACTTTTTGGAAACATTGAACATTCATTCCTTCATAATTCATATTAATCAATTTATAATCAGAGGATTACTAATACAAATTTTAAAATAATCCTTCATATACCTTCACTATTTGCTATCATTTGCAGGCTCCGCATGAAAATTTGCAGCCTTTATAGGAAAATTTGCAGCCTGCAAATTTCTCCACGGAGCCTCCCCGCCATCGAAAACAGCCTCCCCCTCATCCGCCCAAAGGCTGTGAAGGTTTATGAAGGTTAATGAAAGTATAAAAACTCTATATTTATCTGATTCTAAATGTATTAATTATAATAGATGAATGATGAAAGTTAAATGCCATAATTCACTATCAAGGGGACAGATCACGTGATCTGGCTTCAGCCAGTATCATGGACCTGTCCCCTTGATCGACTCCCCTTGATCGACTCAAAAAAGTGAAAGTTTTTAGACTTCCACATCCTTGTTTGCTCAAAAAAGATCAATGCCCTCTTACCCCCTGATTGCCAGGCTGTACGGCAAAGCAACCGACCTGTTTCTGGCCAGTTGCTGTGTCATCATGGTAAATAATACTTTCTTAATTAAAACTTAAAGCCTTCTTCGCTAAGAGGGTATTTCAATTCAGGCGGAACGTGATGGGGATGGAGTAGTACACGCGGACGGGCTGCCCGTTCTGCTTGCCTGGCTCCCAGTTAGGCATCATCTTCACTACGCGGACAGCTTCGTCCTTGATGGCCTGGGCTCCTGCCTTGATGCCTGAGTCCTGAGCCTCGGCGTCCTTGAGTTGCTCTTCGGTCATATCCTTACGATAAGCCGTTACTGCAATATCGGAGGGCTCATCGAGGTCTGTTGTCTTCACGACTTTCGGCTCTGTCAGCCGTCCGTCTTTCTCAACGATGAACTTCACAATCACGCGCCCCATTACGCCCCATTCTGTGGCTTCTTTGGGATACTTGACATTCATGGCAATGAACTTCATCAGCGCTGCCTCACCGCCAGGGAAGCGGGGCATCTCCTCGCAAATGTCGAATACGCCGTCGGCACCATCAGATGTTATTGCCTGTTTTGTAGTGATAATCCAGGCTCCGTTCTTGCCACGTACGCCATATTTCTTTTGAGCCTCCTCAGGCGACATTTTGAACTTTTCAAAAGTCACATTCTTGTTCTTCAGCAATCCATTGTATTCTTCTTTGGTGGCTATTTTCCCATCAATGACTGTCACGCCAACATAATTACCAGGTGGAGTCATTGTTTTTATAATCGTTGCACCATAGCGTCCACGGTTTCCGTAAATTTTCTTTGCAGAGCTGACGCCAAGTACATCAACCCATGCAATGTCTTCTTTTACCAGATTCATATTTTCGAACTCTTCCTGTGAGAGTTCTTTACCATCGACTACGACAAGGCGTTCCTTGTGGCGCTCAGCACCTAAGACTTTGTTGATGTGCATGATACGGGCACGGCTGATGCCTTTACCTTCATTTAAGTTATCTGTTGCCCTATTCGGCAGGGCGCGATAGTCCGTCACGGTCTTGGCTGTCATTGCCAGCGAGAGGACGGCAATGGGTACGACATAGAGGCCTTTGAGCCAGCTGAGTCGTGGGGATTTTCTTTTGATCATCATGTCAATTCGTTTTTTGATTTCGCTTGTGTTGATACCGTTGGCGAGGACACAGGCCTGTATGCCCGTCGCCTTGGCCATCAATAGAGAGATATACTGGGCCGTGTCAAAGCCCTGCGAGAGGACGGCCTCGTCGGCTTCGTACTCGTGGAGTGTGCGTAGGTCGCGACTCATCAGCCAAACCACGGGGTTGAACCATTGGAGGACGGAAAGCAATTCAACGAAGACGATATCCCAGCTGTGGTGCAGCCGTATATGACTCCGTTCATGTATCAGTAGGAGCGGATTATGCTCCTCATGGTCGTGTCGGTTGACGACGATGGTTTTCATCCAGGAGAAGGGGGCTGTCGGCTCGTCGGTGACAGCCACCTCAATATCATCCATCGTATGGCGCTCGCTGCTGTTAAGCAGGTGTTGCAGCTGACGGTAGGATCGTATGATGTAGAACAGCCTGAGGACCATACCGGCTATCACTACTATAGCGAGCAGATGCTGCCAGGTAATTGTGTCCCAGAAGACAGAAGTGGACTGTCCCAAAGTCGTCACTCTTGTAGAGTGAACAATGGCGGACTCCGTTGAGGGAAGTTCAGTCTTTTCCATCCACTCTGTTTCATGGAGGGTGATGACACAGAGGGGCAGTACGAACGACAATGCCAATCCCACGAGCAGCACCACGCGATTGATCCTATGCATCGTGTCGCGCTCCATCAGCAGGCGGTAGCAGAAGTAGAATACTGCCATCAGCACAGCCACCTTCAAGTCGTATGTCAGGAATTCTGTCACCATGCCTTTTCCTTTTTTATTTCTTTACCTTCTCAATAATGCTGACTATTTCATTAATCTCTTTGTCGCTCAGCTGTTCTTCCTTGGCGAAGAACGAGACGAGGGAGGTCAGCGAGCCGCCGAAGAAGGTCTGCTTCACCTCATTCATATATGTGCGCGTGTAATCCTCGCGGCTGATGAGGGCCTTGAAGAGCTGACCCTTACCCAGTTTCTCTGCTGTCACGAAGCCTTTCTCCTTCAGGATTTTCAGGAACGTTAGCAGGGTGGTGAGTGCCGGCTTGGGTTCTGGCATTCCATCCATGATCTCTGCAGAGCGGCCCTGTCCCTCGGGCAGGCTCCACAACACGTTCATCACTTGTGTCTCAGCCTTTGTCAATTGTTTCTTTTCCTTCATTGCTCTAAAGTTTTAGAATTTCGTTGGCAAAGATACTCTAAAGTTTTAGAACATCCAAGAAAAATGCTCTAAAACTTTAGAATATTAACTTGATTTAACGATTTTGGCTAAGTATCCTTGAAATGTATCGCCAATACAAGATGTTTTGGATGTATCTGTCGGCCTCTCTGATTCATTTCTAAGTGCAAAGTTAGTGTTTTATTTGGCTTGAATCAAAAAAAACACTAACTTTGCACCCTGATATGGTGATACTTCTGACAGTCATAGTGTATTTCGTCGTGCTGATGGTCATCAGCCGTTTTACTAGTGGAGGGGCGGATAATGCGACGTTCTATCTTGCACGGCGTCGCGCACCTTGGTATATGGTGGCTTTTGGTATGATAGGAGCCTCCATCTCAGGGGTGACGTTCATCAGTGTGCCAGGTATGGTGCTGACCTCGCAGATGACCTATCTGCAAATGTGCCTGGGGTTCATCGTGGGCTATGCCGTCATCGCCTTTGTGTTGCTGCCCCTCTATTACCGGCTTCAGCTGACGAGCATCTATACCTACTTGGGTCAGCGGTTAGGCAACCGTTCCTATCAGACGGGCGCCTGGTTCTTCCTGCTGTCGAAGATGGTGGGCGCAAGTGTCCGATTCTATGTGGTATGTATCATCCTCCAGCAGTTCGTGTTCGATCCGGCTGGCATTCCTTTCATCGTGAATGTGGTGGGCATGGTGCTGCTCATCTGGCTCTACACGCGACGTGGCGGCATCGGCACACTGGTATTCACAGACACCTTCCAGACACTCTGCCTGTTTATGGCCTTGGTGTTAATCATCTTGGAGGCCATCGGCCATCTGCACCTCTCTGTGGGCGAGGCCGTCAGAGCCATTGCCGACTGCGGGATGAGCCGTATCTTCGTCTTCGACGACTGGGTGTCGCCGCATAACTTCTGGAAGCAGTTCCTCAGCGGTGCGTTCATTGCCATCGTGATGACGGGCCTTGACCAGGACATGATGCAGAAGAACCTGACCTGCAAGTCGCTTCGTGATGCCCAAAAGGATATGTGTACCTATGGTGTCGCCTTCCTGCCTGCCAACCTGCTCTTCCTGTCCCTCGGCATCCTTCTGACGATGGTGCTCGGCACTGGTCTGAAGGGCGACGAGCTCCTCCCTACTTTTGTGCAAGGCACCGCTAATTGTCAATTGTCAATTATCAATTGTCAATTCCCCCAGCTCTTGCTGACCATTGGCATCGTGGCGGCCTCGTTCTCGAGTGCCGACTCTGCCCTGACATCGCTCACCACCTGCTTCTGTGTCGATATCCGTCGCCAGCCTGAGAATGAACTGCTGCGAAAACGGATGCATATCGTCATGTGTGCCCTCTTTGTCCTGTTCATCCTCCTGTTCAGGGCCGTCAATTCCACATCGCTCATCGATGCCGTCTATATCCTTGCTTCCTATACCTACGGCCCGTTGCTCGGTCTCTTCACCTTCGGCCTCTTTACCCGTCTGAGACCTAACGACCGCTTAGTGCCCTATATCTGCATCGCTTCACCCCTACTTTGCTATGCCCTCGACACCGCTGCCCAGCACTTCTGGGGTTACGGTTTTGGCTACGAACTGCTGATGCTCAATGGCCTTCTCACCTTCCTCGGGCTTTGGGGGTTGAGAAGTGAAAAGAGAGAAATGAAAAGTGAAAAGTGAGAAGTGAACAATGAAAAATGGGCTGCCAGCCATAAATTTTCAATTATCAATTGTCAATTGTCAATTAAAATATGTACCTTTGCACCCAAATTTAGTTGAGAGTTTATAGTTTATAGTTTATAGATGAATATTGAAGCATTGATCAGCAAGGCTGCAGGCGAGGCCGTGAAGGCCCTCTATGGCATGGATGCCACGGAAAAGATGCTGCAGCTGCAGAAGACGAGAAGTGAGTTTGAGGGAAACCTCACATTGGTGGTTTTCCCGTTCGTTAAGATGGCTAAAAAGAGTCCTGAGCAGACGGCCCAGGAGATAGGCGAATACTTAGTGAGCAACTGCCCGGCCGTGGAGAAGTTCAACGTGGTGAAGGGTTTCCTGAACCTCAGCGTGGGCGACGGGGCATGGCTCCAGCTGTTGCAGGCCATCGACCAGGATGAGCATTTCGGCATGAAGCAGGCCACAGCGGAATCTCCCCTCGTGATGATAGAATATTCCTCTCCCAATACCAACAAACCTCTCCATTTAGGTCACGTCCGCAACAACCTACTTGGCTGGTCGCTGGCTCAGATCATGGAGGCCAACGGCAACAAGGTGGTGAAGACCAACATCGTGAACGATCGCGGTATCCACATCTGCAAGTCGATGCTCGCCTGGCAGAAGTGGGGCAACGGGGAGACGCCTGAAAGCTCCGGCAAGAAGGGCGACCACCTCATCGGCGACTACTATGTGGCCTTCGATAAGCACTACCGCGAGGAAATCAAGGAACTCGTGGCCCAGGGCATGGACGAGGAAAAGGCCAAGCAGGAGGCTCCGCTCATCAAGGAGGCTCACGAGATGCTGGTGAAGTGGGAGCAGAACGACCCTGAAGTGCGTGCCCTCTGGGAGAAGATGAACTCATGGGTGTATGCCGGCTTCGACGAGACCTACAAGAAGATGGGTGTCTCGTTCGATAAGATCTATTACGAGAGCCAGACCTACCTGAAGGGTAAGGCCAAGGTGGAAGAAGGTCTCGCCAAGGGCCTCTTCGAGCGCCACGACGACAACAGCGTCTGGGCAGACCTCACCAACGAGGGCCTCGACCAGAAACTGCTGTTGCGCTCTGACGGTACCAGCGTCTATATGACGCAGGACATCGGTACGGCTGAGATGCGCTTCCAGGACTATCCCATCGACAAGATGATCTACGTCGTGGGCAACGAGCAGAACTATCACTTCCAGGTGCTCTCTATCCTGCTCGACCGTCTCGGCTTCAAGTGGGGCAAGGAACTGACGCACTTCTCCTACGGTATGGTGGAACTGCCCAACGGTAAGATGAAGTCGCGTGAGGGAACTGTCGTCGATGCCGACGACTTGATGGAACTGATGGTGGAGGATGCCCTAAAGACCTCGCTCGAACTGGGTAAGTTTGCCGATATGACCGATGAGGAGCGCAACAAGATTGCCCGCATCGTGGGTATGGGTGCCCTGAAGTATTTCATCCTGAAAGTCGATGCCCGCAAGAATATGCTCTTCAATCCAGAGGAAAGTATCGACTTCAACGGCAATACAGGCCCCTTCATCCAGTATACCTATGCCCGTATCCGCTCGATCCTCCGTAAGGCTTCTAGTTTAACTAGTATAACTAGTCAGACTAGTGCGACTAGTCTTAATGACAAGGAGGTCGAGCTGATTCAGAAGATGAATGAGTTCAGCGCTGCTGTTGAGCAGGCAGGCAAAGACTACTCACCCTCGGGCATCGCCAACTACTGCTACGAGCTAACGAAGGTGTTCAACCAGTTCTACCACGACTACTCGATCCTCAACGAGCCTGATGAAATCATTAAGGCCATGCGCCTGATGCTGGCCAAGAACGTGGCGAAGATCATCAAGAACGGCATGGGTCTCCTCGGCATCGAGGTTCCTGAGCGCATGTAAGAAGTGAAAAGTGAAAAGTGAGAATCTAAATCCGCCGGATTATCGCAACGATACCGTACTTCCGCTGCCGATGGAAGTGCGGGCCGATGCGTGGGCGGTGGATGCGGCCTGCAGCGGTAATCCCGGACCGATGGAGTATCAGGCCATCGACCTGCAGACTGGCTACCGCGTATTCCATTACGGCCCTGTGCATGGAACGAACAATATCGGGGAGTTCCTCGCTATCGTACATGCCCTCGCCCTCTGTTGGAATCAGGGCTTGCACAACAAAACGATCTATTCGGACAGCTACAACGCCATCCTCTGGGTACAGAAGCGCAAGTGCAAGACCAAACTGGAACGCACGCCCAAGACGGAACAGCTCTATCAGGTTATCGCTCGTGCCGAGAACTGGCTCAACACCCACAACTTCCGCAACCCCATCATCAAATGGGAAACTTCCAAATGGGGTGAGGTTCCTGCCGACTTCGGCCGAAAATAAAAATTAATTCAAGGTGCGTGAAAAGAGGATGATCTGGTTGTCACCATATTGCTGACAACTGATGATGCTCGCATTGGCAGGCACTTGGGGGGCACGGGTTCCACTGCTGACTGTCAGCCTCAGGTTGGTCTCCACACGAATCTCATCCCAGAGTTCCTGCTTGATAAAGGTGTTGATGGTCTTGGCACCTCCTTCGATGATCAGCGACTGGATATGATGGGCATAGAGACTCTCCAAGTTCAGCGGATGGGCACGGTCGATGACCAGTCGTTTGGGATTGGGGCCGTTCCACTCGCGGACGGTCAGTTGCGGGTGGTCGCGCTCCTTGGTGACACGTCCCACGAGGATGGCATCCTCCTCGGCGCGGAGCTTATGGGCCAGCATCTTGGTGAAGTCGCTGGAGATCTGCACAGGCTGATAGTTGTCGTCAATGAAGCCGTTGGCGGTCTGTGCCCATTTCAGGATGATATACGGACGATGCTCGCGGTGGAAGGTGAAGAAACGGCGGTTCAGGGCCTTACATTCCGCTTCGAGCACACCGACCTCAACCTTGATGCCTGCCTCGCGGAGCTTCTTGATGCCACGTCCCTGAACCTCGGCAAATTCATCAATACAGCCAACCACCACGCGCCGCACGCCTTTCTTGATAATCAGGTCGGCACATGGCGGTGTCTTGCCATAGTGCGAACAAGGCTCCAACGAGACATAGATCGTAGCCTCCTTCAGCAGGGGCTCGTCCTCTGGCCGCACTGAGGCAAAGGCATTCACCTCGGCATGTCCCTCACCGCAACGCACATGATACCCTTCGCCGATAATCCGGCCGTCGGCACTCACTATCACTGCCCCCACCATCGGGTTGGGCTTCGCATTCTGCCGACCGTTGCTGGCCAGCTGAAGGCAACGTCGCATATATTTCTCGTCGTCAGTCATCTTTTTTGTCCTTAATCTGCCACAAAGGTACATATTTTAATTGATAATTGATAATTGATAATTGAAAATTTATGGGTGGTAGCAAATTTTTCACTTTTCACTCTTCGCTTTTCACTTTTTTTTGTACCTTTGCCAACTCATAGCAAAAACCCAGAAGATGGAGATACGTCCGATAGGGAGGTTCCAATCGCCGATGAAGTCGAAGTTCGGCATTCCACGACAGAGCGGACTCGTCAGTGAACTGACGGGCAGGATTGTCTTTGAGCCTGCCTACCGACGGATGGAGGCCATACGCGGACTGGAGGACTTCGACTATCTCTGGCTCATCTGGGAGTTTTCGGCCAATACCCCCTCTACCAATCTGACGGTGCGCCCGCCACGGTTGGGCGGCAACAAACGGATGGGTGTCTTCGCCACCCGCTCGCCTTTCCGACCTAACAATCTCGGCCTTTCCTGTGTCCGCATCGACAGGATCGAGGAGGATAAGAAGTGGGGCCCCGTCATCCATGTGAAGGGAGCCGACCTGATGGACGGCACCCCCATCTACGACATCAAGCCTTACGTCACATACGCCGACAGTCATCCCGAGGCCCGCAGCGGTTTTGTGGATCAGTCGGCGTGGCAGGAGCTGGAGGTGGTGATGCCTGATGCGGTCGCCGCGCTGTTTATCGGTGAGGAACTGACATCGCTGAGAGAGGTGCTTGCCCTCGACCCGCGTCCCCATTATCAGGAGGATCCCGAGCGTATCTATGGTATGCCTTACGGCGGTTACGATATCCGTTTCAAGGTCGAAGGAACAGTCCTGACGGTTGTAGGAGCACAAGAGAACAGATTGGATTACGAATACCTCTGGCGCAGGCTGGCAGTCACTTATGCGGCGGGCGAGGCAAAGGCCCTTGTCCGCTGGGTACTCGACGTGCGTTTCGGACTGTCGATGGCGGATATCCTCTGTGGCAAACTGGGTGAACTGTCCGCCGACGATCAGGCGGAACTGGAGTCCATCATGCAACGACTCGATAAGGGAGAACCCGTACAATATGTAATCGGTGTGGCCGACTTCTGCGGCCGACAGTTCCATGTCGCTCCCGGCGTGCTCATCCCACGCCCAGAGACCGAAGAGCTCTGCCAATGGATCATTGCATCGGACAGACACGGTCTTTCTCGGACTAACTCTTCTAAAGTCCGTGTCAGTCCGTGTCAGTCCGATGCTACTATTCTCGACATAGGGACGGGCAGCGGGTGCATCGCCATCACACTGGCTTTGGAGATGCCTGAGGCGAAGGTGACGGCCTGGGATATCTCCGATGACGCCCTGCGCATCGCCCGGCAGAATGCCGAGGCTTTGGGAGCCGACGTCACCTTCGAACATCAGGATATCCTGAACCCTCCGCCCTCCACCCTCCACCCTGCACCCTCCACCAAATACGACCTCATCGTCAGCAATCCCCCCTACATCTGCGACAAGGAGAAAGCTGAGATGGAACCGAATGTACTTGACTATGAGCCCTCGCAGGCCCTCTTCGTTCCTGACGATGACCCGCTGCTCTTCTACCGTGCCATCGCCCGCTACGCCATCGAGGCCCTGAAGCCCCACGGCTGTCTCTACTTCGAAATCAACCCCCTCTACGCCGATGACCTCGCTTCCCTGTTGGGTATAATGTCGTGCCACGACATCGAAATCAAGGAAGACCAATACGGCATGCGCCGATTCCTCAAAGCCAAGAAGATATGAAAAAGGAAATGACCGAGCAGGAGGCTTTCCTGCAACTGGCAACCCTCTGTGCCAATGCCGAGCATTGTCAGCACGAGATGTTGGAGAAGATGAGGAAGTGGGAACTCCCTGAGGCGGTTCGTGCCCGTGTGATGGCCCGTCTTATCAGCGAGCGGTATGTCAACGATGAGCGCTATGCCCGTGCCTTCGTGAAGGATAAGATCCGCTACAACAAGTGGGGGCGCCGGAAAGTGCAGCAGGCCCTCTGGATGAAACGCATCGACGACGACATCCAGCAGCGTGTACTCGACGACATCGATGATGCGGAATACCTGACTGTGCTAAAGCCCCTGCTGAAACAGAAAACAAAGAGCATCAAGGCAGAGAACGACTACGAGCGAAACCAGAAGCTGATCCGTTTTGCTCTCGGACGAGGCTTCACCTTCGATATCATCCGTCAGTGCCTTGACGTGGATGATTACCCGGATAATATGGATTAATAAATAAACATAGATTATGAATCAAACAACCGTCAAACCAACCAATGGCAAATTAGGAATCCTGATCGTAGGCTGTGGTGCCGTTTCAACGACATTCATGACAGGTGTGCTATTGAGCCGCAAGGGTCTTGCCAAACCAATCGGTTCCATGACCCAGTATGACAAGATCCGCGTCGGCAAGGGTGCAGACAAGCGATACCTACACTACAAGGACATTGTGCCCATCGCCGACCTGGACGATATTGTGTTCGGATGCTGGGATGTCTATCCCCAGAACGCCTATCAGGCAGCCATGTATGCCGAGGTGCTGAAGGAGAAGGACATCGAGGCCGTGCGCGACGAACTGGAGAAGATCGTCCCGATGAAGGCCGCCTTCGACAAGAACTACGCCAAGCGCTTGGATGGGGATAATGTAAAGCAGGGCTTGAGCCGCTGGGAGATGATGGAGGCCGTGCGTGAGGACATCCGCAGTTTCAAATCAGCCAATGGCTGTGAGCGTATCGTGGTGCTTTGGGCCGCTTCCACGGAGATCTACGTGCCCGTCAGCGAACAGGTCCACTATCGTCTTGCCGACCTTGAGGCAGCCATGAAGGCGGACGACTGTGAGCATATCGCCCCCTCCATGTGCTACGCATACGCCGCCCTGACGGAAGGAGCGCCGTTCATCATGGGTGCCCCCAATACGACGGTTGACATCCCGGCCATGTGGGAGCTGGCAGAGAAGACCCGGATGCCCATTGCCGGCAAGGACTTCAAGACGGGGCAGACCCTCGTGAAGTCGGGCTTTGCCCCCATCATCGGCACCCGTTGCCTGGGACTCAGCGGATGGTTCTCGACCAATATCCTCGGCAACCGTGACGGACAGGTCCTCGACGAGCCCGCCAACTTCCGCACGAAGGAGGTGTCGAAGCTCTCCACCCTCGAGACCATCCTGAAGCCTGACGTCCAGCCAGACCTCTATGGCCATGGCAATGATGAGGACACGCAGTACTACCACAAGGTACGTATCAATTACTATCCGCCGCGTAACGACAACAAGGAAGGCTGGGACAATATCGACATCTTCGGATGGCTCGGTTACCCCATGCAGATCAAGATCAACTTCCTCTGCCGCGACTCCATCCTCGCCGCACCGCTCTGCCTCGACCTCTGTCTGCTGAGCGACCTTGCCGCACGCGCCGGACGATATGGCACGCAGCGCTTCCTCAGTTTCTTCCTGAAGTCGCCGATGCACGACTACACAAAGGGCGAGGAGGCTGTCAACAACCTCTACCAGCAGTACACCATGTTGAAAAACGCCATCCGTGAGATGGGTGGCTATGAGGCGGATGAGGAAATCGACTGATGAAGCCCCGTATCAGTTTCTGGACCCGTCTGCTCGACCTCATCTCGCCACGGTTGTGTGTCATCTGCGGTCACAGACTGTCGGTGACGGAAGAGGTCATCTGCAGCAAGTGCAACCTGCACCTGCCGCGCACGTTCTTCCAGCAGGACCCATACGAGAACGTCATGGCCAAGCTCTTCTGGGGACAGATTCCTGTTGAGCGGGCCGCGGCACTCTTCTATTTCGAAGCCCATGCCGAGACGGCCAATATCATCTATGAGCTGAAATACAGGAACCACCCTGAGATCGGTGAGGTGATGGGGCGAATGATGGCCAGGGAACTGCAGTCCACAGGGTTCTTCGACGGCATGGATGCCATCGTGCCCGTCCCTCTTGCCAAGAAACGCCAACGCCAGCGCGGCTATAACCAGAGTGTGGAGATTGCCCGTGGCGTCAGTGCCGTCACAGGTCTGCCTATATATAATAAGGTGGTGCGACGGACGGTCTTTGAGGGCAGCCAGACCAACAAGGGCCGCTGGGAACGCAACGAGAACGTGGAAAAAGTGTTCGAGCTGGCCGATGACGACAACATCGACGGCAAGCACCTGCTCATCATCGATGATGTCGTGACGACGGGTGCCACCGTGATCGCCTGTGCCAAGGAACTCGTCAGGGCCGGTGATGTCAAAGTCAGCGTCCTGGCCCTCGGCCTTGCCAAATCGTGAGAATAACTATCTTTACGCAACAATAGAAGAAAAGAAAATGAAACAGATTGTACACCTTGTCCTATTATGTGTCCTCATGACCTTGACAGGTTGTAGAGGCGGTGGTCATACCACGAGACATCTGGAGCACCTGGGCGACACGCCCTACCAGCAGGACACCATCTTGGTCACTTACGCCACCAATCCTGAGCGGGCACTCACGCTGCTCGACTCGGCACTGCTCTTAGGCCATATCAGCGACTACCGGGGCCAGTTCATCCGCGCCAAGATCTACAGCAAGTCACTCGTGGAGCAGCGGCTGGACTCTGCCATCATCATCTGCAAGGAACTGCTCGGTCACGACTCCGCCAGGAACGAGCCCACCGAACAGGAGAATATCCTTGACCTGCTCATTGCAACCAGCCGTGCCAAGCCCGACTACGAGCAATATATGCACTGGGCCACACAGAAGGCCGAGATCTGCCAGAAACAAGGTGAGGAGACCGAACGCTGGCGCACCGAGGCCGACATCGGCCTGGTGATGACGCATCTGGGACAGGAGAACGAAGGTCTTGCCAAGCTCGACGAGGCCATCAGCCGCCTTGACGCCCCTGGCAGCATCGACCGCATGGATGCCTTTATCGTTGCCGTGAAGCGTAAGATCAACGCCCTCGATGAACTGCAACGCTACGGCGAGGTCATCACCTTAGGGCAGCGCATTCTCGACCGTCTCGACCACTACGAGCAGCACGCCAAGGACTACGCCGAAGACAGCTACCGCCTCTCGTGGAGCGACAACCCCAGTGACCGCGACCGCTATCTGGACTTCAGCCGTGCACAGGCCTGGGGATTCATGGCGCAAGGCTATGCATATAACTCTTCACTCCAAAAAGCAAAAGAATACCTTTCGTTTTTTGACCAGACCAGCTACGGCAAGACCTTCGCTGCCCGGCGCTTTATTGCCCCCACGCAGATGGCCTTGGGCATGTACGAAGAGGCCCTGGCCACCTACGACGAGATAGCGCGCCGCATGGGCAGTGACACCATCAATGCCGACTATGCCACCATCCTCCGCTCCCGCGCCATCGCCGCCCACGCCCAATCGGCGGCAGCCAATTCTCAATTAAAGTCGGCCTACGGCCTGATGACCCGCTACGCCGACCTCTCGAAAGCCGTCAGCGACAGCCTGCACCGCAGCGAGGCCCACGACTACGCCGCCCGTTACCATGCCTACGAGCAGCAGCTGGAGATCCAGGAGAAGCAGGCAGAGGCAGAGCGCTCCTATATCGTCAGCCTCGCCGTAGCCCTCATCGCCCTGCTCGCCATCGCTTTTGCCCTCTATTTCTTCCGTCAGAAGCGCATCGTCACCGAGAAGAACCGCGCCATTGTCCGCATGATCAACGGCACACCCCCCGAGCCCGACGACGAGCCCGACCCCGCAGAACAAGAAAATGTTCCATCTTCAATGTTCAATGAAATTGACGCCGCTATCCGTACCGAGCGCCTCTACACCAAAGTCGGCCTGCAGCGTCAGGACATCTGCGACCGTTTCGGCATTCGTCGCCGTACCCTCAACGAGCTGTTTTCTGCCTACGCCGGTGGACGCTCCTTCACCCAGTACATCAATGACATCCGCATGGAGGAAGCCGTCAGGTTGCTGCGCGACCGTCCCGACATGACACTCAGCACTATCGCCGCCACCGTGGGCTTCACTCCCGCCAACCTGCGTGACAAATTTAAGCGTCAATATGGCATAACTCCGGGGGAGTACAGACAGAATTTGTAGCTTTTCAGGCTTTTTATCCCCTTTCCGATGCACGCATTTGGTACATGACCCAAATGCGTGCATCACTTTTGTTCGTAGTTATTTCTTTTTTCCTTATCTTTGCACCCGATAACGACAAAAACGATATGAGTCAAGACCTGTTCAAGCAAATTCGCACCGCTATCCGTAAGGAACGGCTCTATACTAAAGTTGGCCTGCTGCGCGAGGACATTATGAAACGCTTCGGCATTGGCCGTCATCGTCTGAACGACATGCTCAATTCACATGCCGACGGTATGTCCTTCCCCCAGTTCATCAATGCCATCCGCATGGAGGAAGCCTATAAGTACCTTACCGACCATCCCGAGATGACCATCGCCGAGATAGCCAGTCTGGTTGGCTTCACCGCCCCGAACCTGCGCGAACAGTTCAAGCGTTGTTACGGTATCACCCCGACGGAGTACAGACAAGATATAACTAAAAAACTATGCAAACAAAAGTTTTAAGTATCGCAGTTGCCCTGCTGCTGATGGTGCAGGGAGCCTGGGCGCAGGACGCCACATTGATCGACGGCGTCTATTATGTGTTGAACAACGAGGAGAAGACGGCGGAAGTCGTCGAACCCAGTGGCTTCAGGTATCAGGGCGACATCGTGGTGCCCGACTACGTGAAGCAGGACGGCACCGACTATGCTGTGACCTCCCTCGGCGAAGGGGCCTTCATGCAATCAAAACTGACGTCGGTGCAGCTGCCGAAGCAGACGCTGCGCGTCATCGGACCGTATGCCTTTTGCGAAAACCGTGGGCTGACCACCGTTGACATTCCGGAGGGGGTGACCACCATCGGCACTGCCGCCTTTGCCGCCTACGACCTGACACACCTGCACATCCCCGCCAGCGTCACGGAGATGGGCAGGGATGCCGTCGGCCAGAGTCCTGCCCTGGAAAGCGTCACCGTGGCCGAGGGCAACACGCACTTCGGCATCTTCGACGGCGTGCTGATGGACAAGGCACAGACGCGCCTGATCTGCTATCCCGCCAAACTGGCCGGAAAGACGTACAGCGTGCCCGCGACGGTGACGACCATCGACAAACGGGCATTCCAATACCTTGCAAACCTGACGTCGGTCACAATTCCCGCCTCCGTGACGGAACTGGCGTATG
>Ga0310786_10006599_pt1 | contig 15362 bp, 8 predicted proteins | sample AusTroGonzalo_MG_FD_203881 | JGI IMG/M metagenome (GOLD analysis project Ga0310786, IMG submission 203881) | Bovine rumen microbial communities from tropical cattle in Woodstock, Queensland, Australia - Gonzalo_03 (v2) (version 2) | ecosystem: Host-associated > Mammals > Digestive system >... | reverse complement strand
GGGCAACTATACCGAGGCTCAAGCCAATGCCGTTGCCCACTTGATGCGGTGGGCAGGCTTAAGCGTCAGGATGGACTATGGTGTAAATATGTCTGGCGCGTTGACCATCATTATTGACAGAGCGCTTCGCAATTACTTTGACTATGATAAGAATGTGCGATGGGTCAGTCAGGTGGAGTATACGATTGACGGTTGGGAAGAGATGCTCTATCAGGAACTCGCTGCCAAGCGCCCTGTCATCTACAATGGTTACAACAGCAATATAGACGGCCATAGCTTTATCTGCGACGGCTACGACGGAGAAGGCAAATTCCACTTCAATTGGGGATGGAACGGCAATTTCGACGGGTTCTTCCAGATTCCAGCCCTTGACCCCGTAGGCTCTGGCGATGGCGGCAGTCTGTCAAACCCCAGCTGGTCTGACTTCCATGATGTCGTCATTGGCATCCAGCCGCCTACGGATGCCCCTGCCATAGAGACCCAGCCTGACGTCCATGACGGTTGCGAACGCATGTATGTATTTAGTGAGCCGGTCATGACACGACCCGACACGAAGTCGCCCTTCCCGGAGATTCGCATCTTACGCTATCTGACCTCGGCCCATACGCAATCCGTTCAGTCCACCTACCGGTTTGCATTGCTGAAAGACGGCCAGATACACTGTATGCTGAAGGGCAGGCAGTATGCTGACTTCACGAAAGCGCAACTTATCTTCATCAATAGTTTCAACTGCGTGCTGCCCGACACGCTCTCCGATGGCAATTACCGCCTGGTGGCTATGATGGATACTGGCAAGGAGCCTGACATCAAGGATGTGCTCCGGGGTTCAGACCATTTCTATGTCAACGTCAATATCGACGGCACGACGCTGCGTCTGACGGAAGTTCCCGGCGAAGCCAACCTGAAACTGACTGATCCGGAATATGAGTATGAGGACGTGAACGGTGAACAGACCGTCAAGACGCTCACCTTTACCGTCGAGAATCTGAGCGATGAGGAATATTTTGGCCATCTGTTTGTCTATACTGCCAACGTTTTCTGGAGTTACGAGCGGTGTCTGCTCCGTCCCCATGAGACCCGGAAGGTGAAGGTCGTCAGACGGAAAACAGAATACGGACCGGTCGTCATGAAACCCGACGAACCGTTTGGCGTCTATGCCGATATGTTCTACCGCCAATGGCTCTATGGCATAAAAATAGATGCCCAGCCCATAACGTTGGGACCGCTGACACTGAGTAGCGACAGGATTGATAACGAAAAGAAAATCATTAAGGGGTCGAATGTCATGTCCGTCTTTACCATCTTCAACCCAACTGACAAAGACCATACCAGTCTTTTCGAAATCAGGTGTTTTAATGCCGAGGACGAATCCAACTCTGTCACACTCACCACAGGAACCAAGAAATTACCTGCTGGCAGCAGTATTTCCTTTACGGAAAAGCTCAAGAATCTGGATGAATGGTCGAAGGTCAGGTTCTCGTTCAGATACAAGAACAGGAACGACCTGTTGGACGAATACTTCACCGATGCCTATGCCGTTATTCCTGTGATTACCGCCTTGACGCCAGATAGTGTGGAGACCATTTATGACGATGCTGAGGCGTTTGTCACACCTGAGGATGCGACAGTCGCCATCATTCCGCAATGCAAGGTGAAGCATGTCACGCCCAACAAGAATCCCAACACCATCTATTACGTGTCGGACCCCTCAGTGGAAGGACTGGAACAATCCATCGTATTGGATGGCTCTGGCAGGATCAGGCGCCCCCTCATCTTCGACACCCGCTATGACATGGGCTTTAAGAATAATCTCCCATTTATCGTTCCAGATACAGCGGGTATCGTACACACCTTCGCCCCTGAGGAGACCAATTGCTGGCTCCCGCTGATTTTCTATTCAGATGTCGTGGTCGACGAGTACGTGACTGATGCGGTAACAGGAGAAGATCTCTCAGCGATGTTCCACTACTTCGACCAGGATCAAGAGACCAGCGACTGTGGTGCTTCGTCAGGCGAACTACGTGTGAAACCGACGAACCAACGTGGCCAATTCACGTTAGTCCGCGTCGATCCCGCTATGGCTGGCCGTACCGTCAAATTCATAGGAGATGGTCTCATGAATGGTGTGTATTTCAACGTAGGGTCTAAGCTCAGCGTCGTTTACAACTACTGCCGCCAGACCAGAAAGAATGTCTATGTCGTGGAAGGCGACCGCTTCGTGCTGCATGACAGTTACGAAATGAAACCCTTCACCTTCTGCCTGGAGGCTCAAGAAGGCGTGACAGACCTGCCAACATCGCTTACGATTGTCACCAATGATCCGTCAGGCATTGAAACAGTTCAGCGTTCAAAGTCTGAAGTTCAAGGCTACTACGACCTGCAAGGCCGTCGCGTTACAGGCAAGCCCACACAGAAGGGTGTGTATATCTATAACGGTAAGAAGGCTGTCGTCAGGTAAGACAAGCACAGTGCTGAAAAAACGGACTGACATCCTTGCGATGCCAGCCCGTTTTATTTTTGTATTTTTCTGCCCTGATGGATGTAGATGCCTTGACGCTGTGGAGCAGCTTTTAATTGTCTGCCGTCGATAGAGAAATAGCGCGTATTCTCAGCAGGGGTCTGCATGACTTGATGGATGGCAGCAGATTCTAATTCGAGGATGTAGGCAAAATCCTTCCAACCTTGCTTTGCCTCATAAAGGGCTTTGGTTCCCTTGGGCACATACAGTGTGTCGCAAGTTGAGAAGACATCGCTTTTGCTGCTTCCCAAATCGAATGGCTCTGTAATCAGTGATACTGCAGACTTCAGATCATCGCATTCAAACGCACCTTTAGCGATGGAGGTCACCTCTGCCGGGATTGTAACCGTACTCATGACACAGCCACAGAAGGCATCCTTTCCGATGGATTTCAGGTGCTTAGGCAGTATAACGCTCGACAGGGACATACAGCAATTGAAGCACGCTTCAGGAAGTGCAGTAATATTATCGGGCAGAACGACAGACTTCAAGTCGCCACAATTCTCAAAGGCCTGTTTGCCGATACTGTCGATGGTCTCAGGCAATTCGATACCCTGTAGCGAGCAACCCATCAACGCCTGATTGCCTACAGCTGTTATCTTGTAGCCGTTTACCTCTGCGGGGATGATGAGTTTACCATTCAAACTCGCATCAATAGCAGGCTTACGATTATCCATTGTCTGACTGACAGCAGCAATTTTCGCGTTTTCATTGATAATACTGAAGTTAATCTGAACGCCATCGCTGTTTTTCCAATAGAACTCATCCGTGAGAAAATGGGCGAAGCGCTTCCAGGCGTCGTCACTTTGGAAATCACCCAGGTAGTTCCGTTGTACCCTGACTATACAGTGCTTGTAAAACTGGTCATCGAAGCATCCTGCACCACACGTTAACGGCATTGTGATTCTCCTCAAGTCGAGCGTATCGACTTTTGCGCCTGTAAAGGCGCTGGCACCCAGTTCCTTGATATTCTCCCAAAAGGTGAGCTTCTTGATGCTTAAGCCCTCAAAGGCATGATCGGCAATCCCTTCGAGCGGATAGCCAGCTACGAGTTGCGGAATCATGAGGGAGTCCATTTGCGAACTGCTGACACAGGCGTGCAGACCATCGCCAATCACCATGCGATTGTCGCCCACCTTATTAAATGTCATATCAGCACCGTTGATTTTTCGAGTAAACACGCCACTGATAGGCTCTTGGTACTGATAAGCCTGCATCATGTCGAGATGACTGCCTGCAGATTCAGCTAAGGCACGAACCAGCTCTTCACGGTTCTTGAAATCACGGCACTGAAGCAGGCGGGAGATCGCTCCTGCCGCGAGCGGACAAGCGAATGAAGTACCTGAGATGATGCGATAACCACCACCGGATTTTGCCGTCAGCACATTCTCCCCAGGCACATAGAGCTCATAATTATATGGCTGGTCGTTAGCAGCATAATAGGCACCATCGAGGTCGTAATTCGAGAACTTGGCCAACTGTCCAAGACGGTTTGTAGCCATCACGCCGATAGCTTCGGGCCAAGCTGCTGGCGTATTGGCAAAATCGTAGATATTCGTCGATTCATTGCCTGATGCCGCTATCATGATAACATGCTGCGAAGTTTTCTTCAGGGCCTCGTGCAAAGCCTCCGACTCAATCGGGTTGGCATAGCTCATGGAGATGATGTCAGCCCCTTTACTGAGTGCAAAATCGTAAGCCTTGATTTCATTGGCGACAGTAGCACCTGTCGATTCCTTAAAGAGCTTGATGGCGATAATCTGGGCCATCGGGTTGGCTCCTACCATTCCCTCGCCATTGCATACTGCTGCTGCCATACTGGCGCACGACGTCCCGTGCCCCACTGCATCAGTCACGTCATCGTTGTCATCAATAACATTCTTCACAGCCAGGATATTATCCTTCAGATTAGGATGGGAGGTGTCGACGCCTGTATCGAGGATAGCTATTATAGGGCGTTTTTCTTTTGTAATAGTCTGTTGCCAAAGCTCAGGCATACGTATGGCATCCAGATACCATTGCTCGGCATATCGTGGTTCGGCCTGATACTTTGCCACGTCGTCTGAAGTCGTAATCGGTCCTAAAAGATAGTTGGGCTCAGCATATTCCACCCCATCCATAGCCTGATAAGCCTTGACGGCCTCTTCGACAGTCATGCTCGTTGGGTCGAAACGAATCAGATAGAGTTGTGAGAGGTCTGGATCCTCTGTGGGCGTGCTAACGACAGGGACGAGGCGCTGCTCTATAGTGCTTCGGGTGGAGGCATTTTTGTTTCCGGTAAGTGGCATCAGCTTTTCGGCATCAACATGCCCCATCCTTTCAACTGCCGACATACCACGGGTTTGGGCCCTTTCAGAGCTGAATTTTACAATCAGTTCACCTTCACGATAGCCCTGAGCTATTGAATCTGTCACCACCATCACCAACAAGGCGAGGGCACATAATCTGAATAACCTAACCATCTTTTGCATTATATTTATATCCATTGCAAAGATAGCGCAAATCGGACGAAAAAACAAATTAATGGACAACTTTTTGCTAAAAAAATTCGAATTGTGCCCAGCCGTCACACCTAATCCGCCGAAACATCGAAAATTGGGCTGACATCTTGCGATGCCAGCCCAGTTTCTTTTAGAAGGGGCGTTCCTTGAAAATTAAGAGGCTGTTATTTCTGAATAATACGCTTCTGTCATACTGAAAAAAGCCTCTTATTATTAAATAGGAGGCTATATCTTTCATACCAGAATTTGTATCTGTGGCTGTGTGTAAAACAGCATAAATCATGATGCAAAATAGTCTGCGGTTACAAGTTACAAGTTACATTTTGTGTTTTTATAAGTTTCAAACAAAAGTTTAATTATATATATAATATATATATTATATATATAATTATTAATTTATAATTATGTTCAAATTATTAACTTACTACTATCTTGGTTACGAATGGCGGTTTCTTCTATGGATAAATTGAATAATTAAAAAACTAAAGTGTAACTTGTAACTTGTAACCGTCTGTGCAAAAACGCGGTGAAATTAATTTGGATTTTTGCTCCCTTACCCGTATCTTTGACTGCGTCTAATCGAACATAAATCAGAAATCTTTTGGAAACTATGATAAAAATAAATAAAGTGTTTGTTTCTTCTGAAAAAAAAGAGTACCTTTGCACTCAAATTTAAACACATCGTAAACATACGGAAACAATGATTAAAAAAATAAGCGTTATGAAGAAATTAAATTTGTGGATGCTTGCTGCCATCCTGACCTTTTGCGGCACAACGACGATGCTGACATCGTGTAGTGAAAATGACGAGCCCGTAGCTCCTGAACAGCAGGGTGAACGTACCCGTTTCGAGTCACAGCTGTCAACGACCCTCAGCAATTCTGTAGAGTACCAGAATCTGCAGACCACGCTTCGTGCTGCGGAAGTGCTGACCGGATTCATCGAGCAGCTTAACATTGATGCCCTGAGTCCCCAACTTAACGATATCATGACCAATGTCCTCGTTAATACCAAGCCCAAGAACATCGCCGATTTAGGTGAATATCAGGCAGAGGCCCGTGAAGCCCTGAAGAATACGTTCAGCGAGCTGGCTGATGCGCCGATGTTCTCTCTGACCACCGCCGAAAAGGCCTTGAACAATATGCGTATGACCTATGTGGAGGGAGAGTCGGCGATGAAGTATGAGAAAGGCGTGGGCGACGGCCTGGTCATTGCTTATCAGAAACCGTCAACCAAAGAGGTGACAGAGCTGACATTCAAGTTCAAGGATGTGAACGACGGCGTTATCATGTTCGTCAGAAAGTTGAATGGCATCCCCATGGCCATAGAGTTTCCTGCTACTATTTCTTTCACGATGAGCCGTTCGCTTGATGGCGTGTCGAGTGAATTGGTGGACGGTATAGTGACACTGAAAGCTCCCAATGGTCGGAAATACATCTCTTTGAAGGGCTGCGAGTGGGATTTAGGCGTTGCTGCCACGGCAGGGGCAAACAATCGCTATGAGGTGCCCATGGCCTTTATGCGTCACTATGCCGATGGTCGGGTTGATGGGCAGGTCGGCCTGTCGATCAATGGCACCACTGTGCTCGACCTCGCCATTAATAGCACGGGTATTCCTTATGATGATACGGAGATGGAGCAACTGAAGTCGATGCGTGAGATGGGTATCATCTACGCAGGATTCTACGAGGTGCTCCGTTTGTTCAACAGTCGTAGCGGTAAGGCTCAGCTGACGGTGATGGAAGACCTCGTGTTCAATGCCGACGTGAAGGATGTTGCTCAGGCCGTAACTGCAATGGGCAGTGCTTTACAGCAGTGTTACCGTGAACACGACAAGGCTGACCTTGACCCGCTGTTGGAACAGCTGAACAAGGCTGTCTCATTCACGGTAGAGCAGAAAAGCACCGGCATCACCGCTGAAGGTAAAATCGTGACTGCCAACATCGAGGGCATTTATCAGCCCGCTTTGGCGTTGCGTTTCAGTGGCGAAAGCGACTTTACGATGGTGTACGACAACATGAGCGAGGCTGACCGCGCTAATTATCGCTCGCTGGTGAAGAGTTTCGATGCGCCAATCCAGCAGCTGTACAAGATGTTTAATGTACTCAACCAAAAGCGCCAGGATATTAAAAACCTGAACCTGTTCAAAGGATTGTAATTTTTGTCGCATTGATTTTTATGAAGAAATATCTGATAGCAAATCTGATGTTGTTGCTGGCGCTGACACCGGCACAGGCGCAGAAGCGCACAATCGACATCAGCGGAAACAACACGGATAGTAGTGCCAAGTCGTATGCTACGGCCTTCACCCTGGCTGAGGGCGATACCGTCGACGTGCTGATGGCACGATACTGCTACTTCAGTCCGAAGATCACCGGCAAGGGTGTGCTGAACCTCTTTGCCGGCGGTGAGCGCGGCTACCTGGGCAATTCCGACAAGAAATGGAACGAGTGGGGGGACTATACGGGTGATGTGCACATCTATCCCTATAAGGAGAATGCACCGTCGGCCAGCTCCTACAATGTGGTGCTGATGCACGGTGGTAAGGCCTTCTCGCCCGAGAACATCGATCTGAGCAAGGTGAACCGCAGCCTGGAGAACAACCGCGTGACGCTCCATGAGGGTGCGACGCTCTGTACCGAGGCCAACACGGCAGGCTCCGGCTTCCGTATCGGTGAACTGAACACCGAGAAGGGCTCTACGCTGTCGGGCTATATGAAGAACTCACGCTCGGCCTTCTATATGCTGGGTCTCACGAATACCGATGCCACGCTGGCTGGTACGATTGCCCCGTCGGGCTATCGCGACGATACCATGCTGGGTATCATTAAAGAAGGTACGGGTACATTGACGATTACCGGTAATGACAACTATTTGAGCGGTTCGCTGCGCGTGTTGGACGGTCGTGTGCTGGTGATGAACGACATTGAGGCCGCAAAGACGGGCAAGTTGCGCGGTGCCTTAGGTGCCAAGCCCGACAATAAAGAGGCCATCGCCTTCGTATTCAGCAAGGGTATCCTTGGCGGTACGGGCAGCATCGGTGGTACGGTAGACAACTACGGCACCATCGAGCCCGGTGCAGACGGTATCGGACTGCTGACGGTGAAGGACTATGTGAAAGAGAAAGATGCCCATCTCTTCCTGCATCCGGCATCGGTGCTCCGCTTCGAGATTGCTTCCACGACGAACTTCGACCAGCTCTATGTCGAGGGCGACGTGTCGTACAGCCCACAGACAGAGGATTTCATGACGAGCGACAAGATGCCCGTCATCGATGTGAAGGTGGCTGACGATGCGGATTTGAAGGTGGGCGATGAATTCAACGTGCTCATCGCACAGAACAGAATCGGCGACGATTGGCACTTCGATGTTCGCGCCAATAAATATACGTGGGAGGTAGTTGAACTTCAATTCTGGAAGAACCCCGATATCAGGTGGTTCACCCTCCGTCTCGTATCGCTTGAGGATATGGCCAATCAAGACAATCCCGACGATCCTACGCAGCAGGAGAGCACGATAGGTGCCTTCTACAATGACCCCGGCGTCGACGAGATGGCTGACAAGAAATCGCTGAAATACTATGCCAACCAGAACGGCAAATATATCGGTACGGCTATTTCGCTGTATAAGAACGATTTGACCGATTCGTCGTTGCCAGAGACGGAGGCTGTAGGTTTCCAGTTCAATATGCTCGTGGCAGAGAACGAGATGAAGCCAGAGGCTTTTGGTGGCAAGGACGGCAAATTCGTGTTTACCAATGCCAACAAGCTCGTCAACTTCGCCGTCCGTAAGAAGATGGTGATGCGTGGCCACTGTCTGGTGTGGAACCAGCAGTCGCCAGAGTGGATTTCCTCCGATGGCGGTAAGACCAACGACCGGAACTGGACGCGTGAGGAAGCGCTGGCTATTATGAAGAGCCATATCACCAATGTGATGCAGCAGTACAAAGGTAAGGTGCGCGAGTGGGACGTGGTGAACGAGTGTCTCGACGATAACCAGAGTGCCGTGCGCACCAATCCGGGTGCCTACGAACTGAAGAAGAATTGCGTGTGGCAGCAGGCCATCGGCGATGACTATGTGGACTCTGCGTTCGTCTATGCCCATCAGGCAGATCCCGATGCCGTGCTCTACCTGAACGACTATGGTGTGGAGTTCCAGGGCAAGGCGAAGACAGCTGCCTTCTATAACCTCGCCGTGCGGATGAAGAACGCGGGCATTCCCATCGACGGTGTGGGTCTGCAGTGTCACTTCTCCATCGGCGATGTCGACAGTGTGATGCTCGACAATACCGTGCGTCGTTTCGAGGAGGCTGGCCTGTTGTGCATCTTCACAGAGCTGGACATGGGTATTCCCGATACCTCGGAGAAGAATCTGGAGGAGCAGGCACGCAGCTATCGTATCATCACCGATATCATGCTGAATCACGACAACTGCCCAAGTATGGTGATCTGGGGACTGAAGGACAACAACAGCTGGCGCGAGACGTCTAATCCGTTGCTCTTCACGGCCCAACTTGATAAGAAACCCGCCTATTATGCCGTGCGTTCGGCCCTGCGCCATCGTGCCTTGATAGAGAGTGGTATCCGTGCCGTTCGTCAAACGACAAAGAATGATGGCAACATTTATAACTTATCAGGCCAGAAGGTTGGTGCGGACTATCAGGGTATCGTGATTATCGATGGCAGGAAAGTGCTGAATAACCGGAAATAAACACATGAGAAGATTATATATTATAACATATCTATTAATAGCATTGATTGCGGTAATGGCATCAGGCGATGCGCTTGGTGCCAACCCCAAGAAACAGCAGCGTCGTTCGCGCGCTAAAACCACGAAGGTGGTGAAGAAGAAGTCGAAAGCCAAGACAAAGACAAAAGCAAAAACTAAGGCCAAGGCCAAAGCCAAGATAAAATCGGCTCGTTCTGTGGCGCAGGCAGCACCTGATCCGCGTCTGAACGATCCCGATTATAATCCTTTCCTGCAATGCGAGGATACATGTAATCATGTACATGGTATTGACTTAAGCCGTTATCAGGGCGATGTGTTCTGGGAGACGGTAGGCGATAATGCGAAGATGTCTTACGTTTATCTGAAAGCTACGGAAGGCGGAGACCGCATTGACCCCAAGTTTGAGCGCAATATCAACCTGGCGCATCGCTACGGGCTGAAGGTGGGATCGTATCATTTCTTCCGCCCGAAGACCCCGCTGCAGTTGCAGTTGGATAACTTCACGGCCCAATGTCTGCCTGGCGAGCAGGACCTGATACCGATGATTGATGTCGAGACGCTCGGCGGCCTGCAGGTAGACCAGTTCTGCGACTCGTTGCTGACGTTCCTCCGTATGGTTGAGCACGCCTATCGCCAGAAACCGCTGGTGTATACGTTCCGAAATTTCTATAACTGGCATCTCGTTGGCAAGCTCGACGATTACCAGTTGATGATTGCCTTGTATCTAGACGAGGAACCTGTATTGGCTGATGAACGTGATATTACGATGTGGCAATATACGGGTAAAGGCCGTATTGTCGGTATTAACGGCTATGTTGACAAGTCCCGTTTCCTCGGGCGTCATGGCCTGCGGGAAATCCGTTTCCGCCATCATTGAATAAATAAGAAATAAATTGTAGACTGATAAAATGATAATCAAATGTCCAGAATGCGGCCATCAAGTAAGCGACCGCGCAAAAACCTGCCCATCGTGTGGCATTGACATCGCAGGCAAGGTGACCCGTTGCCCCGATTGTGGCGAATTTCTCTTCAAGGACGACCATGAGTGTCCGAACTGTCATTGCTCCATCAATGCAGCAGCACCGGAGCCGGAGAGTGGTCTGAGTATTCAGGAGCCCCAGAATAATCAGGTGGCGCCGGGTATTCCGATGCTTCCGACGACTGACGAGCCTCAGCCTAAGAAGAAAGGTCGCAAGGTGCTGTGGTCGGCTCTGATCATGGGCTTCGTGTTAGCACTTATCATTGTGCTTCTCGGCATCTATTATGTGCAGAAAACCCAGATGGAGAACGAACTGCGAGCGTATGATAATGCGATGATGAGCAATGAGCCCGCCGTATTGCAGAACTTCCTCGATATGTACGTCGAGGCACCAGTGGCGCACCGCGATTCCATCAAGGTACATCTGCAGGCCCTGATGAAGATCGACCGTGACTGGGAGAATGCCCGTACCAGTCAGTCGAAGAAAGCCCTGGAGCTGTTCATCGACAGAAATCCCGATAATATGCATGTCCGTGAAGCGCGTATGATGATCGACTCCTTAGACTTCGAGACCGCGAGAATGGCAGACTCTATGGAGTCGTACAAGAAGTATATGGAGGATCATGAACAGGGCAATTATTACGACGAAGCCAAGAGTGCCTATGATCGTCTGGAAGCGGAGATGGTGCGTGCTGCCCAGATAAAGGCTGAGCAAGACTCAATCGCCAAGGCTATGGAAGAGGCTGCTGCCTCTGCGGCCGAATCACTCCTCAATATGTGAGAGTGAATGGGCGAACGAGGCGAAGAAGTTCGTCAGCGTTTCTGAAGGCAGGTAGCGGAAGTATTGTGCTGAGCGACGGATGTGGCCCAGGATGGCGCTGCTGTTGCTGGTATGCAGGAACACGCTGTCAGAATCCTGCGAGAAATAGAACTCCTCGGTACGGGTGTTTGTAAACTCTGTCAGTTCCTGTGCGACGCGTTCCACGCGCTTGTCAGGCTCACCTACCATAAAAGGAACATCCTCCTTGCTGAATCCGAACAACTGGATGAGCAAGGCGCCTTCCAATTGTGCCATCGGGGTGAAGCCTAACGCCTTCAACCATTGGTTCAGGGTTATGAAATCCACGTTGTGGCCTGTTTCCGAAAGGTATTTGCCAAGTTCCACCAGACGATAGACGGGCACGCCTTCGTTGAGGATATGTCGTGCGATATGGATAATGATCAGCAACAGCTGGCGCGTGGCGATATCCGATTTCTCATCGTCGAGGATGGCCTGCAGTTTCTTGTTCAGAAGAGGGTTCGTCAGGTGATCGGCACGTAACAGTTCGTTTTCCTCCTCTTGTTTCTCAGTCTGGCTGGCTTCCCGATTGGCCTTTTCCCATTCCGTGATCTGCTTTTCCGACAGGTGCAGGAAGAACTGGTCCTGACACTGCAGGATGCCTGCATAGACGGACGGTATGACCTGATGCATGAGCGCCAGTTGATACACCTTGTTCCATTTACTGACAGACATCGGTTCTATCTGTTCCTGCTGCTTGAATTCACCGCAGCGGATGAGTCGGAAGAAATTACGTTGGATAATATTCACTTTCTATAGGTTTTAAGAGTATCGTCGTGGATAGCGGAATAGGATGGAGAGAAGCGTAGCAATCCCGATGGCGAAGGGATAGAAGAGATAGGGCATGATGCTGACGGGATTGATGGTTGCCAGACCAGCGGCTATCAGCAGTTGTGCACCATAGGGAATTAGGCCTTGTATGAAACACGAGGAGGTGTCGAGGATCGAGGCGGCCTTCTTATTGTCGACGCCATAACGGTCGCCTATCTGCTTGGCAATGCTGCCAACGGTGATGATGGCCACCGTGTTGTTGGCTGTACAGATGTCTGTCAATCCTACCAAGGCGCCAATGCTTAACTCCGCCCCGCGTTTGTTACGGATATGCTTTACCATTCGCTGGATGATGAAGTCGATGCCGCCTTGCTGTTTGATGAGTTCCAGCATACCGCCCGCCAGCATGGTAATGATGATGAGTTCGCCCATGCCGACCATCCCATCGCCCATGGCTTTCAGCCAGCCGAAAACATCGAAACTGTCCGTCATGATACCGATACATCCCGTGAGCAGGATGCCGAGTGTCAGCACGGCCATGACGTTCATACCGAAAATGGCCGTCACCAGTACGATGAGGTAGGGAATGACCTTCACCCATTCCACTGCATGTTGCTCCTGGGCTGCATGGACATCAGACCCCATGAAGTAATAGACAATCAGAATGATCAGGGCTGCAGGAATCACGATGAAGGAATTCACGCGGAATTTGTCGTGTAGTTTGCAACCTTGAGTGGAGGTGGCTACGATGGTGGTATCGGAGATAAACGAGAGGTTATCGCCAAAGAAAGAACCTCCCACGACCACAGCCGTCATGAGGGCGACATCCGTACCCGTCTGTTGGGCGACACCCACGGCAATCGGCGTCAGGGCGACAATGGTGCCCACGCTGGTGCCGATGGAGATAGAGATGAAACAGGCGGCCAGGAATAAGCCTGCCAATAACATCTGGGAGGGTAGGAGATTGAGTGTCAGATTGACGGTGGCATCGATGCTTCCCATCGTCTTGGCGGAATTGGCAAAGGCACCTGCCAGCAGGAAGATCCAAATCATGAGCATCATCTGATCGGACGCAGCACCGCGACTGAAGATCTCGATGCGCTCCTTCAGGGGACGGCCCCGGAAGATAGCTATTGCGTAGATGCTGGAGGCCATGAAAGCAACAGTAATCGGCACTTTGTAGAAGTCACCAGCAATGATGCTGGTGACTAAATACAATATGACGAACACCCCAAGGGGTGACAATGCAATCAGGCCTTTCATGTTTCTTACCTCTTACAAAGTGACGCCGTTTTTGAAGATTGATATTTCGCGATAGCCATTCTCTTCATTCCTTGCAGGCTCACCGCTGGCCACTGCAAGCACCTTGTCGATGAACTCCGGAACCAGTTCCTGCATGGTGCGTCCTTCTACCAGTTGACCTGCAGAGAAGTCCACCCATTTGGGTTTGTTCTTTGCCAGCGTGGGATTTGTCGCCACTTTCATCGTAGGAACGAAGGTGCCGAAAGGTGTTCCACGCCCAGTGGTGAAGAGCACGATGTGACAGCCACACGAGGCGAGGGCCGTTGAAGCCACGAGGTCATTGCCTGGTGCTGATAAGAGGTTCAGGCCCTTATGTGTCAGACGGTCGCCATATTCCATGACACCACTGACGGGAGCCTTACCGCACTTCTGCGTACAGCCCAAGGCCTTGTCTTCCAGGGTGGAGATGCCACCAGCCTTATTGCCTGGCGAGGGATTCTCACCCACAGGTTCCCCATGCGACAGGAAATACTCCTTGAAGTTGTTGATCATCGAGACGGTCTGATTGAAGAGCTCCTCAGTACGGCAACGGTTCATCAGAATGGTCTCCGCACCGAACATCTCGGGCACTTCCGTCAGTACGCTAGTACCGCCCTGGGCCACCAGCCAGTCGCTGAACTCACCCACCAGCGGATTGGCCGTGATGCCGCTGAAGCCATCGCTACCGCCACACTTCAGACCGACACGTAACTCGCTGACAGGCACGTTCTCACGCTGGTCTTTTCTGGCGATGTCATAGAGGTCGCGAAGGATTTGCATGCCGGCCTCTATCTCGTCGCCTTCGACCTTCTGCGTCACTAAGAGTTTGATACGGTCTTTGTCGTAGTCGCCTAACATGGCCATGAAGTCGTCAGGCTGGTTGTTTTCACATCCCAGGCTCAGTACCAGCACACCGCCTGCATTGGGATGCAGACAGATGTCGCGTAACACCTTACGGGTATTCTCGTGGTCTTCCGAGAGCTGTGAACAGCCATAGTTATGATGCCAGGCATAGACGCTGTCGATACCTTCCAGCTTGGTTTCGTTGCGCAGCTTCTCTGCCAGTTTCTCTGCGATGCCATTGACGCAACCTACCGTGGGCACAATCCATATCTCATTACGCACGCCCACATCACCATTCTTACGCTTATAGCCCATAAAGGTGCGGTTCTCCTTCTTGATGCTTAGTTCTTCGTCGACAGGGTTATAGGTGTATTCGAGGGTGCCCGACAGATTGGTCTTCAGGTTGTTTTCGTTCACCCAGTCGCCTGCTTTCAGGTCTTCACGGGCATGACCGATGGGATAGCCGTATTTGATGATGTCCTCACCTTGTCTGACGTCCTTGATGAGTACCTTATGACCAGCCGGTGTGTCCTGATTCAGGATCACCGTCTGTCCGTCGACTGTGATGATTTCTCCTTTCTTCTTTGGCTGCAGGCAGACCACTACACTGTCTGCCGGATTAATTTTTAAGTAAGTTGCTAATTCCATTTGATTTGTAATTTGTTTAGTATGCTTTGAAAGTTTGGATGCTAAATGGCTTTTCGCCGATAGAAATCAACATTCTCCTTCGTCAGTATCTCGATGGGCATATAGTTCACGGGGTTCACCTCACGCTTCAGCACGATGGCATTGAATAGGGCGTCCACACTGGCATAGCCCTGCTGGTAGGCATGCTGCGCGATGAGGAACGAGATGCTGCCCTGACGGATACAGACCTCATTCTTGGGCACCATGTCATAGCCC
>Ga0310786_10006598_pt1 | contig 15363 bp, 6 predicted proteins | sample AusTroGonzalo_MG_FD_203881 | JGI IMG/M metagenome (GOLD analysis project Ga0310786, IMG submission 203881) | Bovine rumen microbial communities from tropical cattle in Woodstock, Queensland, Australia - Gonzalo_03 (v2) (version 2) | ecosystem: Host-associated > Mammals > Digestive system >... | reverse complement strand
ATAATTCTATAAACCCTGATAATGGTTTAGTAGGTTTCAAATCCATGATTTTATCCTATGGTTTTTTTAGGTTAAATTATTTTTAATTGCTTGATTTATTATATCATAAAAAATGATATAGACGCTAGTAACACACACCCGAATGGGCGTGATGCAAAACATGAAAAAAATGTAACTTGTTCATAATCATACAGGTATTATAGTAATATTTTTAGAAAAAATCAACTAAAAATAACGATGTAAAGATGTGCCGTTGTGTGCCAGCCAATATTTTGCGCGTTCAACACCAAAACCGTAAAGATCGGATACCTGTTTCCAGAATGCTGGCGAATGATCCATATGCTTTTTGTGCGCTAATTCATGCATTACAACATAACGCATAACCGGCACTGGCGCAAATGCCAGACGCCATGAAAAAGACATTGTACCGGTTGACGAACAACTGCCCCAGCGACTGGTCGTGTCGCGTAATGCAATACGGGTTGGCCAGAACTCGCGTGGGGTTGTTTTTATAATTTCTTTGATAGATTTTAACAGTTCGGCCTTGATAACATCGCGAACGCGGCGTTCGAACATATCTGCCCCGCCCCCAATAGTTAAAGTCCATGTTCCGTTATTATTCATAACCAATTCATTTGAGTGTTTATTTTGATTTTGCCTAAGGTATACATGTCGGTCCAAAAATTCAATTTCATCCCCGTCGTGCAATGTGCATTTTACCGGTGCAGACGCCAATATTTTTTCAATCCATCTGCGTTTAGATTCTAAAAATCTGATTGCGCGTGCTTCTGGAATCAAGAAAGGTTTTGAAATATGAATTTCGCGTTGCGGACATGTTTTTGGACGCAGTGTAATATTACGCATACCGCGTCTGGATTCAATTATAACCGGGACCGTATCACCATTTGAACAAGTAAATATATATTCAGACATTTTTATTTCATCTTTTTACATATGTCGGCGGCGACCGTATCAACATCAAAGCCCATTGCGCGCATTACAGCGTCGCCATCCCCAGACATTCCAAATTTATCAATTCCGACAACTGCATCTGCAAATTCAAACCATGGTGCAGATGCGCCCGACTCTATCGCAACGACAAATCCGCGCAATAAATCGCGTTGTGTCTTTGTTGGTGCAGCGCGGAATTTTTCAACCGATGGCATAGATACAACCTGAACCGATGAACCAATTTTCTTTGCGACGGCAACGGCAAACGGAACATCTGACCCGGTTGCAATAATCGTTATGCGAACACGGCGTGCCGTTGCAGGATGTATAACATACGCACCGGCCGATAAATTTGTTCCGCGTGGCGTTTTTATTTGTTCGAATTTTTGCCGTGACAGAATAATTGCAGACGGATGCGTCGTATCCATTAACGCAGTATGCCAAGACCAAGCTACTTCGAACATATTGCATGGGCGAAAAACATTTAATCCTGGGACCAGTCGCAATGATGCCAGTTGTTCGATTGGTTGGTGGGTTGGACCATCTTCACCGACGGCAACACTATCGTGACTAAATATATAAATCACAGGCAAATGCGACATTGCCGCAATACGAATACTGGGGCGCATATAATCAGAAAACGCCAAAAAAGTTGAACCGTATGGCCGCACACCGTTTGCGCACAATCCGTTCATAATTCCACCCATGGCGTGTTCGCGTACACCATAATTGATATAGTTACCATTAAAATCTTTTGGTGATACAGGATGCGATTTTTCAACCATTGCGCCAGTGTTTTTACCTAAATCTGCACTGCCCCCCACTAAATTCAATCCGTGTTCATACAGTGAATTCAGATACTTTGCCGATAGTTCGCGTGTTGATGCCATTGTTGCACTGGTATCAAATTTTGGATTTGGAACAATCGTGCGTTCTGGTTGATTTTCGTGTTTTACAGTTCCCTTAGCTACCTGAGCCCACATAGCCTCGCCCTGGCCCGATGTGAATTTGCGTATCAGTCGTAAAATTTCCGCATCATCAATTGCCAATCCATGTGCCGCAGGCGTTCCAGCCACCGATGAACCGGCACCCAATACAGATTTAACCTGAATAAACACAGGGTTTGTTGCGCGTCGTGCATCAGAAATTACCCTGTTTAATCGGTCGAAATCATTGACATCTATATTATTAACGACACGCCATCCGGCCGCGCGTACAGCGCTTGGGATATCAATTGCAACCTGAGCTGTGCCATCAATAGTAATACCGTTATCGTCCCACAATAAAATCAAGTTATCCAGTTTATAACGGCCGGCAAATGCGATTGATTCGGCGGCGATACCCTCGGATAAATCGCCATCAGAACACAAGCAATAAACGCGACCATTTGTTCCGCGAATTTTTTCAGCCAATGCCAATCCAACCGCGTTTGCGACGCCCTGACCCAACGGTCCCGTTGTTGCATAAACACCATCGATGCCGATTTCAGGGTGCCCTGGCAATCCGCCAATTTGTCGAAACGAATCAAGACTACCAATATTGTATCCAGCCAACTTTAATGTCGCATATAACATGGCAGAACCGTGACCAGCGGACAGAACGAATTTATCCAACCCCGGGCGCAAAAAATTTGCGTAAACAGTGGTAATGATATTTGATGCACCCAGTATAATACCGATATGACCACTGTGTGCATGATGAACCGCGTGCAGCGCCAGTGCCCGCACTGCATTTGACATTTGAATTAAATCGTTGGCATTAAACCTCATAATGTGATATTATAACATAAAACAAAGGCGAATAAAATGATAAAAATTTGGACAGATGGTTCTTGTTTGGGTAACCCTGGCCCGGGCGGTTGGGCGTTCGTTGCGACGGACGGTAAAAATACTGCGGAACGCAGCGGCGGCGAAGCAAATACGACAAATAATCGTATGGAATTGATGGCTGTAATACGGGCGTTGACTGCGGCACAGCGGCACAGCGAAATTGAAATTCATACTGACAGTCAATATGTTAAAAACGGTATGCAGTCGTGGATAAAAAATTGGAAACGGAATAATTGGCGAACTGCAGATAAAAAACCGGTAAAAAATCAAGACCTGTGGATGCAACTGGACGAATTGGCGGGTAAAATAAAATTGCACTGGGTATGGGTTCGTGGTCATAATGGCGAAGAATTTAACGAGCGTTGCGATGAATTAGCGCGCACCCAGGCCGAAAAATTAAAGTAATAATTATTTGAATCGGATTAATGCACCGATTCCGAGTGTTACGCACGACATAAAATTAAAACCGGCACTTTGGCCGGTTTGAATTTATTTAATTTTTATATTTTTTGTGTTTTTTGTGACAGGAATCCCTCGGGCAGAGCCCTGTGGGGCATTCGTTGGCGTTCGAACTTCGTATAAAAAACTCGTTCTCACTTACTCATAGTCGAACCGGGGATTGCGATGCAATACCAAGGCACCGATTTCGATTGTTACGCACGACATAAAATTAAAACCGGCACTTTGGTCGGTTTGAATTTTATGGTCGGGGTGACAGGAATCGAACCTGCGACCCCTTGCACCCCATGCAAGTACTCTACCAGGCTGAGCTACACCCCGACGATGTGATTTATGTTAATTTATGCCCCTTGAAAAAGCAATAAAAAAAATCCCCGGACAATTCCGGGGAGTATAGGTTAGTTATTAATCGTGACTAACCGCAAGTGGTGCAATACCCACAGTACCACCACAATCGCTTTGGTTTGTGCACTGGCTCATAGTTTGTGATAATTTGTTATAACCTGTGCTATTTGTGTTAGATGCACCGCTTGTATTGATAGTTGCTGCATTATTACCAATCTTTACAACACCACTATTTATGATATCGTAAAAGTCACCAATGGTCATCAAACTATTCATATTATTACTTAATACAGCATTTGCTTTGGTTTGTGCACGGGCATCAATCAGGTTTTGCAAACTGTCTGATGTATCTGTTCCGCCGTTCAGATTTCTCTTAACCGCTTTCACTGATGCATCTGCGACATCAAATGTTGCGTTTGATAAATCTGTGCCAGCAATGAAAGTGCATATACCAGTGCTTGCGTTGCATGTAGGACGGAATGTTTTCCCATCTGTACCATTTTTACCAGATTCACCTTTTAACGAGTTAACAAATCCAGATTTATGGGTGCTGAACTTGTCAAAGAATGTGCTGTTTGCCGCAAAATCTTTAGCAAGATCACTTTCGTTAAAGGCTTTATCGGATGCGGATTCACCTTCCATAATACGTGGGTCTGCGGTAACTGCGGCAATGCAATCATCTAAACTTTTGAATGTACCTGTACTGTTACCTTTCCCGTCTTTTGCAACAATAATTCTAGCACCTATATTAGGATTCAGTTCATACATGTGCATCATTTTTGCTGGTGTTAATTTGAGTTCTGTTACGTTGTCAGTTACGTGTTTGAAACACCATAATTCGGCAGCCGAGGCACCATTTGTACCGTTCGTACCATCTGTACCTTTTGCACCTTTTTCACCGGCCATGATTTCATTGTATTTGGCCTCACATGCTTTGACCAGGTTCAAACCGTCGAATTTATAACTGTCGGATGTCATAACAGCTTGCATATCTTTGCCCTTTAATGCAGACAATTTACTCTTGTCGCCACCAGCAACCTGGGCAACCAACTTTTTACCAATGCCAGAATCAAAGTTTGTCATTCTGCCGCTGACAATATCTTGGGTCAAAGACAGACAGTATGCCTGGGCACCACCAAGTATTGCACGATATTCGGCTTCACCAAAATCCTCACATCTTGTGATATTGGAATACAATGGCGTGATTATGTTGGCCAAATTATTGTTCGCACTGCAATACGCGTGCCATGCGGTTTCGCCATTTTCTCCGGACATAATTTCGTCGTATCTGGCTTCGCAAGCTTCCATAAACTTACCAGTGCTGGTTCCTGTTTTGCTAATCTTAAATCCGCCCAATGCTAATCTTTTAGCAGGTGTATTATTGGTATTTGTGTTGATGAACGCTGCCATCGGTGTTGAACCTAATTTATCAGACAATTTTTTACCAATACCACTAGATAAATCGCCTAATACTGTGGGATCACGCACCAAAGACAAGCAGTACGCCTTGGCACCACCCATAATTGCAGTATAACGTGCGTTCGTAAAGTTGCTGCAATCATCAGTTGTATTGCTGTACAATGCCTTGACTATATCAAAGTTATCCAAGCAATATTGTGTTTCAACAGGTACAGCATTGATACCAGTCATAATTTCATTGTACCTGGCCTCGCAAGCATCAAGGAATGTTGCGTTCTGGTCAGAGTCGCTCTTTTTGAACCCTGTCATAGTTTTTCTTTGTGCCAAAGTTGCACTTGCGAACGCTGATATCTTGTCAGATGTAAATGTTCTGGCTAATCTCTTACCCATATCCGAATTGATATCAATAGTACCCTGCATAATGCTTAAACAGTATGTTCTGGCACCACCAATGACCGCCGCATAACGTTCACTGGTGAACAAATCGCATTTTGATACATCCGTAATATCAGAATACAATTGACTTACTTTCGAAATATTTTCTTTACAATAAGTTAACTCTACTGGATCAGGAACAATTTGTGTACCAATATAAGAGCAAGAATTACCTGTGCAACTGCAGATATATAAACTGTTGCCAAATGTACACGCGTCTCCCTGTTGTGTTTTGTTGCACGCAGTTGGTGCAGATGCGCCACATGAACCCTTGAAGTTGAAACTCGCACCATCGGCACCCATATCAAGTGTGCTGTATGTGCAATTATTGCCGCTGCAACCACAAATATACAGTTTGTTATTAAATGTACATGCTTGGGAGTTTTGATCGGTCGAACATGATGTTTGTGCCGAAGACCATCCGCATGCGCCTTTGAATTCAAATCCCGTAGACATGCTGGCCATTTTAGCATCAACATAACTTTCAGATGCTAAACCAGATAATGCGGTTGATAATGCAGATGATGTGGCATATGCAGACAAAGCAGAAGTTCTGGCTATATCGCTGGATAATTTGCTGGAATCGATATGACCACTATTATCCAATGTAACAATGTTGTTTTCAGCTAAATTGCTTGTTGTAATAACACCGGTCATTTTGCCATCAACAATGGTATTTACCTGGGATTCTGTTAATCCGTCACCAGTAGAAATGGCTAAGTTTCCACTGTTGTCAAGGATGTTTTTATCTTTCAATTTTTGTTCGATTAAACCGTTAACAGTGCCTGTATCCACGCCGGCATTAACATTACCATCTTTATCCAATACATTTAATTCTTTCAATTTGCCACTAAGATTTGTATCGGTCACAGCATTGGCCTTCAATGTGTTAACATCACTTGTTAAGCTGCTGACTGCGTTATCTGTGGCAACCTGCAGATTTCCGCTGTTATCAAGGATGTTTTTATCTTTTAATTTTTGTTCGATTAAACCGTTAACAGTGCCTGTATCCACGCCGGCATTAACATTACCATCTTTATCCAATACATTTAATTCTTTCAATTTACCGCTAAGATTTGTATCGGTCACAGCATTGGCCTTCAATGTGTTAACATCACTTGTTAAATTACTGACCGCGTTATCTGTGGCAACTTGCAGATTTCCGCTGTTATCAAGGATGTTTTTGTCTTTTAATTTTTGTTCGATTAAACCATTGACGGCGTTGCTATCTACACCAGTAGACCTCATATTGCCGTCACTATCCAAAACTTTGTTTTTTAATGTGTTAAGTTCGTTTGTGTTGCTGGTAACCTCGGCAGCACGAGCAATTGTGGTTGGGATTTTACCTTCATCAATTTTATTGTCGGAATTCAATGTTACGACAGAATCTGGCAATGCCCCAGCATCAATTTTTCCACCGCTGGTTCTGACAACATCGCTTGGTATTTGGTTTGAAATATTTTTTGTTGTAACCAAAGTGGCGGTTGTGTCGCCGGACATATATCTTTCACGAACAGCATTATCAACCATTTGTTTGAAAGTTGCGCTGTTATTGTTTTGCAACGCACTTACAACGGTTGATTCGTTGATTGTTGGAATTTGGTCGGTTGTTGCAACCTTTACAGATTTGTCTTGATTTAATAAATTGCGTTCAATCAAAGTGGAATCAACCAGGCTTTTAACATTATCATCGGATTTTTGGATTTTGTTGGTCAATGTTGCCGTAGCAGTAGAATCTGCAACGATTTTATTCGCGATTGCCTGAGGTGTGACATCAGATTTTTGAACAAAAACCAAATTGTTATTACTATCCATAACACCGACAACTTTTAATCTGTCGTCAACCCGATTCGTAAATGTGTCGGAAATTTGGTTGGTTTGTTGTTGAATAGAATTAACAGATGTTTGTAAATCCTGATTTGTTGAACGGATTTCAGACAAGGCTTCTTGCAAATCATGATTCGTTGTTGTCAAATTCAGAGTTTTTACTTGGGCCTCGATAGTGTCTTCGACATCGCTTGCTTTTAATTGGGAATTAGCCAATGCGGCCTGATCTCTGCGTAATTCATCAATTTGTTGTTGTAAATCATCCAAAATAGCAGAAGATACAGAATTGTTATTGCTGCCAGTGCTAACAGGAACGGCCTTGGGCATTGTGAATTTGCCAATCGTTGCGCCACGATCTGTTGTGGATACCGTGGATGCGGTTGATGTGGAACCTGTTGTAGATGTGACAGTTGATGGTGTTGGTTTTACACCACTGTTCAAACTGATAGAGCCGGCACGCACGGTTGGTTGCAACGCAAATGCGGCAGAACACATCAATATTCCCATTAACATAAACGACATGCAAGAACGTCTAGACATAGTATTTCTCCTGTTTTTGATAAAAAAGATCCTTCCCTGGTTCTTATTTTATCAAAAATCGCAAATTTAACGCAAGCGTTTTTTATTATTTTTTACACATTTCATCTATGACATCAGAAATATGTTGGAACATTGCGCGTTTCTTGGCGGAATTCTGTGCACACGGATCACAATCAGAACGAATGTCGCCCATTTTGCAAATAAATTTTTTACCGTTACATGTTCCTGTTGTTCGAACTGGAACTATGCGATTTGCATAATTATTTTCAAGTGTGGTGTATGCAAGTGGAATTTGTTCTGGCGTATTATGCCAAATGTATGTAATTTTGTCTGCGGCATTGCGTTGACATGTTTTTGTGGTTTCAGTGTTAAGTTTATGGCGCAGTGCAGTTTCCTTGTTTGTAGTGGCGATTAAAACCCAAACAACAGATATTGTGCAGGCACAAGATACAATAAATAACAAAACATAATGCGCAATCGAAAAAGCCGATGGTGTGTTTTTATAATCAGGCATATAATACTCCCTATTGTTTTATTTTATGTCTGATTTATTTTATGTTTTTATGTGTTATGAAAGTAATAGGTGTGTTTTCTGAAAAAAAACACCCCGGAAATTCCGGGGGTGTTTTTATTTGTAGTTTTTATTGGCAAGTCCACTTTTCTTGACTCAATGTTCCCTTGCTGCAGACACAGGCGCCGTTGGACAGTGTTGAGCCGTCTGGACATGGCATACATGCGCCCATGAATGTATTCAAGACCATATTCTGATCACTGCATACGCATGCACCGCCATTACCTACTTCGGCTCCTTCGGCTGTACTGCATCCCAGACATTTGTTTTCACGTGTATTCCAGTATGATTTTGCTGGACAACTGCCGGCGGATGGTTTGCCGCATGTGCCAGATGTGGAATTAAATGCCTTTTCTGGATCTTCGCAATAGCATGTTCCGCCCTGTGAATATGTGTTCTCTGGACATTTCAGACATTTACTGCCGTTCCAGTATGTACCCTCTTGGGCCTGGCATGCTGCTTGTCCTGATACAGCCACACATTCGCCAGTGCTGCTAAATGTCTTGGTTGTATCTTTACAAACACAACGTGTTGAGCTAGATTTGTCAAAACCTGTGCCGTCTGGACATTTTTGACAACTGGCGCTCTTGGTGTTCCAATACATATAGTCTGTCTGTAAACATTTGGTTTGATCTATTGGGTCACTACCTGCGGCGGCAACAGTTACAGCAGCAACAGAATCAGCAATATTTGTTGTGGTTTGTAAATTGTTGATATTACCAACCTGGACACCACGATTGCTTGCTGCGGTTAATCTGGATATCAAATTCTGTGCCGAAGTATTGCTTGCCGATGCATCAATTTTTACTTCACCGGTCGTGCTGACGCGCGCACTACGCAGGAAGTTTGCCAAATCAGCAATTCTTACCACATCGGAATCAGCATCAGTTGTTGCAATACCCGCGCTTCTTAATTGTGATGTTGCATTATCCGTAGTGACAATATTAGATGACAATAAACCAGAATTTAATTTGCCGTTATTATCTAATATTTCAGATTTTTTGGCAACCGTTGTTGGCAATATACTATCGTCTATTTTTCCACCAGTTGTTTTAACAATATCGGATGCCAACAGATCAGAGTTTATTTTACCATTTGTGGTTCTAACGATATTTGTTGTATCAAATGTGTCACTGGTTATAACCTTGGATGGCAAAACATCCGCACTGATTTTACCGTCAGTCACTTTCACAACATCAGATGCTAACAAGTTAGAGTTTATCTTTCCGCTATTATCCAAAAAGTCGGTCTTTTTAGCGATAGTTGTTGGGAATAAACTGTCGTCTATTTTATTATCGCTGCCGGTCCGCACAAAGTTTGTCGGGATTTTAGCAGTCTTGATGATGCCGTTGTCATCCAAAAAGTCAGTCTTTTTCGCAAAACCGGACAACTTGGTATCTACATTACCCTCTCTGATAAGATCTGTTGGTAATTTTGTGCCTATATTGTCACTGGTAACCATTTTGGAACCAAATGCGTTTTTCTTGGTTTCAAAGTCTGTCACCTTGGTCGCTGACAATGTAAATGTTATATTACTGTCTGTTTTTTCCGTCTTTACCGTTTCGTTATAGTTGATTTCGGACGCAGATTCACCGTTCATCATATCAGGATTATTTTTGACTGCATCGATACAAACTTGCAAATCTGTAAAGTATCCTTCGACATTACCTGATGAATCCTGTGCTTTCGAAAGTTTTGATTCAGAATTGCCTGCGGCCTTGAATGCAGCAACCAATTTCGCAGCAGACAGTTTCTTTACTGTTGACGCCGTGATGTTTCCTGCCACAGTGTGCGCTTTACACCATGTGGTAATTGCATCTTCACCGTCATCGCCGTTTTCACCTTTTTCACCGGCCATAATTTCGTTGTATTTGGTTTCACAGGCGCTAAGGAATGTTGCGTTACCATTGTATTTTGTGTCATACAATACATTCTTTAATGTTCTGTTCGAACCACTGATAGAGAACAAGCCATTGCTGGTGCTGCCTACTTTTAATTGTTCATTCAATTTCTTACCAACACCAGTTGAAGAATCTAATTTATTTGCAACAAAATCTTTTGCTAATAACAAGCAGTATGCTTTTGCTCCACCCATCATTGCCTGGTATTGATCAGATGTGAATTTGTTACAATCGCTGGCACTGGCAATTGCCGGGTTTGCACTGCTGTATAATGCAACCACCAGGCTGGAATTAGCTTCGCAATATGTTTGTTCTGCCGATTTACCATTTTCACCATTATCGCCAGCCATAATTTCATTGTATTTAGCTTCACAGGCACTGACAAAAGTTTTGCTGCCATTAAATTTGTTACCTAAAATTGTGGACATACCTTTGCCTTTCAGTGAAGATATTGTTTGTTGACCGTTATCTGCAACAAGTACAGTGCTCAATTTTTTACCAATACCGGTTGTCAAATCCAATGTACTGGCGCTTAAATCCTTGGCAAGTGACAAGCAATACGCTTTGGCACCACCCATAATCGCATTGTATTGTGTGCTGGTAAACTGGTCACAGTTTGTTACATTGGAATACAATGGTGTAATTATGTTGGTTAAGTTATTATCAGCCATACAATATGCATACCATGCGGTTTCACCAGGTTCACCATTATCGCCAGCCATGATTTCATTGTATTTGGCTTTACAGGCGCTAAGGAATGTTTGGCCACCGTTGAATTTATTTGCCAGAATCGTTGGCATGCTCTTGCCTTTTAATGAGCCAATAGTTTGTTGGCCACTATCTGCGACAAGCACAGTACCCAACTTTTTACCAATGCCAGAATTCAAATCTAACATGTTTGCACCCAAATCATGCGCCAATGACAGGCAATACGCTGATGCGCCGCCCATAATCGCATTGTATTGTGCGCTAGTGAACTGACTGCAGTTTGTAACACCGGAATACAATGGTGTAATTATGTTGGTTAAGTTATTATCAGCCATACAATATGCATACCATGCGGTTTCGCCAGGTTCACCATTTGTACCAGGATTACCGGTTACCTGAATTGAATTGTATGTGCAATTATCCCTATTACATCCGCAAATATACATATATCCATTGAATCCGCAGGCGTTACCAATGTTGTTTTTGGTGCAAGATGATGCTGCCGGAGCCGCACCACCACATTCGCCAGTGTAATTGAAACTGGTTCCATCGCTGCCCTTCATATTAAGTGTGGTATATGTGCATGTGCTACCGTTGCATCCGCAAATATACATTTTTTCGTTAAATGTACATGCCTGGGAATCTTTATCGGCCGAACATGTTGTTTGTGCAGTTGTCCATCCGCAATCGCCCTTGAAATCAAATCCAGCAGATATGTTGCTAAGTTGTTCGTTCACATAACTTTGTGTCGCCAAACCGTTTAATTGGGACGCCAACGCATACTGTGACAATGCGGACGACTTTGCATATTCAGATAATGCAGAAGATCTTGCAATAGTGTTTGGTATGCTATTTGCATCGATTTCATTATTAGCATTTAATGTAACAACTTTTTTGGTGGTCAATCTGCTATCAATATAGCCGTTAACGGTATCTTGATCCACAGCGGGTGCGTTCAAATTACCACTTTCGTCCAAAACATTTAACGATTTTAATTTACCGCTAAGGTTTGTATCCGTAATAGCATTTGATTTCAATGTATTAACTTCGGTCGTCAATGTGCTGATTTCGCCAGATGTAGCAATCGCCAAATTACCAGTATCTTTATCCAAAATGTTTTTATCTTTCAATGTATCGACCACAACGCCGGCAACCTGAGATTCGTCAACGCCAGCCTTTACTTTGCCATTTTCGTCCAATACTTCCAATGCTTTTAATTTGCCGCTAAGATTATTATCGGTAATAGCGCTTGATTTCAAAGTATTAACTTCGGTTGTCAATGTGGTAATTTCGCCAGATGTGGCAATTGCCAAATTGCCTGTATCTTTATCAAGGATGTTTTTGTCTTTCAATGTATCGACCACAACGCCAGCAACCTGAGATTCGTCAACACCAGCCTTTACTTTGCCGTTTTCGTCCAATACTTCCAGGTCTTTTAATTTACCACTAAGGTTTGTATCGGTAACTGCTTTGTTTTCCAAATTCGTAACCTTGGTCGTCAATGTGGTGATTTCACCAGATGTGGCAATTGCCAAATTACCAGTATCTTTATCCAAAATGTTTTTATCTTTCAATGTATCGACCACAACGCCGGCAACCTGAGATTCGTCAACACCAGCCTTTACTTTGCCGTTTTCGTCCAATACTTCCAATTCTTTTAATTCCTGGGCCAATTTGTCGCCAGTTGTTAAAACTGTATCAGGCAAAGCAACCTTTAATTTGTTGTCTTTATCAATAATATCTTCAGTTTTTGCGTACTTATTCAACTCACCAGATTTAACCAGTTTTATTTCTGCATTATCAGAAAGATATTTGTCGTTAACAATATCTGCAACCTTGGCGTCAAAGTTTTTAGAATCTTTTAACGCATCCAAAACCGCGGTCTCATCAACTTTTACATCGTCTTTCTTGGCGTATGTATTTTCAATATCGGCCGCTTTGGCAAAAGTTGTATTATCTTTCAACGCTTTTAATACACTTTCTTCTGTAACCTCAACCTCGCCTTTTTTATCGACATTTAATGAACCGTCCTTCAAGATTTCGTGCGATGTTAATTTATCGTCAATAATTTCGCCGATTTTCTTTGCCGCATTTGTGTCAGATGCCATCTTTTTAGCAATTTCTTCGGGATCAACTTCGCTTTTTGTAGCATATTTAGATAATTCTGTATTTAAATCACCGGATTTTACTAATTTTACAGGCGCATCATCTGATAAATACTTGCTTTCTACTATATCTGCAACTTTGGTATTAAATGTCTTTGAATCATTTAATGCGTTCAAAACAGTAGTTTCATCGACTTTGACTTCGCCCTTCTTGGCGTATGCGCTTTCAACATCGGCCGCCTTGGCAAAAATCGTATTATCTTTTAATGCTCTTAATACGCTTTCTTCTGTAACCTCAACCTCGCCTTTTTTATCGACATTCAACGCACCGTTTTTCAAGATTTCATGCCGTGTCAATTTATCGTCAATAATTTCACCGATTTTGTTTGCAGCAGTAGTATCAACAGCGATTTTTGCCGCAATTGCATCAGGTTTGACTTCGTCTTTGGTGGCGTATTTTGCCAATTCTGTACTGAATTTATCAGATTTAATAACATTATCAGGCAATTCCACCTTTAATTTGTTATCAGAACCAATAATATCATTTGTTTTTGCATATTTAGATAATTCTGTATTCAAATCGCCGGATTTAACCAATTTTATTTGTGCGTTATCAGAAAGATATTTATCGCTGACAATATCTGCAACTTTGGTATTAAATGTATCTGAGTTCTTTAATGCGTTCAAAACAGTGTCTTCTGTGACCTTGACCTCGCCTGCTTTTTCGACATTTAATGTTGTTTTATCGGATTTCAAAATTTCACGAGCAACCAATTTATCGTCGATAATATCACCGATTTTTTTAGTAGCAGTTGTATTGATAGCAATTTTTTCAGCAATAGCATCTGGTTTTACTTCTTCTTTGGTTGCGTATGCAGATAACATAGATTCTTTGTTGCGTGTTGTGACAAAATCGGCATCCATATCGCCGGCCATATATTGTTTGCGAACCGCAGTATCAACCATTCTTTCAAATTCTTCACCATTATCGCTTTTTAATGCATTAACGACAGCGGTTTTGTCGATGTCTTTGATTTCTTCTTTCTTGGCAACATTTAAGGTTTTATCGTTTTTCAACAATTTATATTCAACCAATTCGTCGCCAACAATCTTTTTAACATCATCTGGTTTTGTTTGAATTGTATCTTGTAAAATTGCCGTGGCAGTCGGATTAGCAACTATCTGACCAGCAATTGCTTCGGGGGCAATATCAGATTTTTTTACAAAATTCAAATTATTGTTAGTGTCCATAACACCGGTAACCTTTAACCGATTATCAACAGCCGGGACAATAGATTCTTGGACGGAAGTTACAGATGTTTGTAATTCTTGATTTTGGGATTGTATTTCGCGCAGCGCAGCCTTCAAATCAGCGTTGTCGGTCGTTAAATCAGCATTTTTAATTTGATTTTCGACGGTTCTTTCTACTTCACTGACCTTTAATTGGGAACGTTCCAATTCTTCCTGGGCGGCGCGTAATGCAGCAATTTGTTCTTGGATTTCATTTAATGTTGCAGAAGAAACATTGGTGCCACCGCTGCTGCTACTGCCGCTATTATTATTTGTTTTTCCCATTGTAACCGTGGTAACAGGGGCAGGAATTTTTCGTATTGCACCACGATCATTTGTTGCCACAGTCTGTGCGGTGCCGGTGGTTGATGTAACATTTGCCGCCGCCGGTTTTACACCACTATTCAAACTGATAGACCCAGCGCGCACGGTCGGTTGTGACGCAAATGCCGCAGAATACGCAAATACATTAATAAATGCAAACAACGCAAAGAAACGTTTTAACATAGTATTTCTCCTGTTTTTTATAAAAAGAATCCTTCCCTAGGTTTTATTTTAACAAAAATCGCAAATTTAACGCAAGCGTTTTTTGTAATGTAAAAAATTATACGACTGTTTTTTATATGTAATTATTTGATTTTTACATGTTTTTAGTGTAAAATATCCTGAAAATCGTTCGTTGAATTATATATCGCAGGGGGCTTAAAAATGTTCGTCACAGAAAAATTAAAAACATTTTCTTGGGTTAATGTTGGAAATCCTGATCATGATGATTTTGAAAAACTGCAATCAGAATACAAAATTGATGAGGATAATATTATCGATATTTTGGACCCTGATGAACAGCCCAGGTTAGAAATCGAGGATGATTACAAGGTTATAATCGTTCGTTTTCCTATTATCAATCGCGAAAATGATATTTTGTGGCACACAGAACCGTTGTCTATTATTTATTCGTCTAACCGTGTTATTACTGTATGCAG
>Ga0310786_10006597_pt1 | contig 15363 bp, 11 predicted proteins | sample AusTroGonzalo_MG_FD_203881 | JGI IMG/M metagenome (GOLD analysis project Ga0310786, IMG submission 203881) | Bovine rumen microbial communities from tropical cattle in Woodstock, Queensland, Australia - Gonzalo_03 (v2) (version 2) | ecosystem: Host-associated > Mammals > Digestive system >... | reverse complement strand
ATGGTCGAGGGCAGCGTCAGCGATGTCAGACCACTGTTGGCAAACGCACTGCCTCCGATGGTTGTCACACCTTCGGGGATGGTGACGGAGGTCAGATTCGCGCAATGCTTGAAGGTGCCTTCTTCAATCTCCGTCACACTTGCGGGAATAGCGACAGACTCAATATTAGTATAAGCGAAAGCATTGCTGCCGATAGCGGTCAGGGTCGAAGGGAGCGTGACCGACGTGATACCCTCGCAACGGTAGAACGCATTGCCCCCAATGCTTGTCACGCCCTCTGGGATGACAAGGTTCGTCACTTCCACGTCTGGTGCGGAGTAGAACTTCTTGGCATAGTACAGCGGATTGGAGAATACACCTCTGATATCGAGGTTGCACCACCAGGCGATGTCATCGATAATGAACTGCCCGTTCGCCAACCCCGAGCAACCATCGAAAACCAGACCAGTAGGATTGCCTATGGTTGTGAGCGACTTGGGTAGTTTGATAGTGGTTAGGTTTGAACAAGCCTTGAACGCCTGGAAACCGAGGTTTGTCACACCTTCGGGGATGACGATGCCCGTTAATGCCGACGTAAATTGCAGGCAACAGCTGCCAAACTCCGTCACCGTGCCTTCATAGACCACGGTGCCTTCGCCATTGGCAAAGGTATGCGACTGTACCTCTGTGGCTCCAACGAAATATTGAATCTCCTCGAAGCGGGGAATCTTCTCTGTGGCAGTGTAAGTAATTATGGTGGTCTGTGCATTAATTACGACACACACCAAGGCAAGCAGCAGCGTCATTGCCCTACGAGCCCCATTCTTTGCATTATGTATCTTATTCATAATGTTGATATTTTTGCTAATCAGGTCGTAAACTGTTGTATCGTACTCACCAGATAACAACCTTCTTGTTATCCCTGATGTAGATTCCCCTTTCCGAAGGTGCGCAAGGCAACCTACGTCCGTCTATAGAATGCCACACTCCCAGTTCAGGCAGTTCCATTTCCACTGAGATTACAGGTGTAACCAGATCTTCAACAAATGTCACGTTGGCATCGGGGAATGCGGTGCTCCAAGCCTCAACGTCGGCAACGTGGAACTTGGTGGCCTTGTTGTCTGCAAAGCCACTGCCGTTCCAGGTAGTGAACGGGGCTGCGTAACAATAAATATCGGTTACATTCGGGCACTCAAAAGCCCAATTATCAATAGTAGTCAGTCCACTGCCAAAGGTGATGGTCTTCAGGCTCATGCACATCATGAATGCCATTCCACCGATAGAGGTCACGCCGTCGGGGATGACAAGCTCGGTGAGGTTACACTGGGCAAAGGTCTCAGCCGGAATCTCGGTAACCTTTGACGGGATATTGATTGCTGTCAGACCCGTAGCGTAGTGGAAGGCGCGGGCTTCGATAGTGGTGACGCTCTCAGGCAGAGTGAGGGCAAACGGCTGCTCCTCGGCGAAGAATGCTTCGTTGCCAATGACTTTGATGCCGTCGGGCACGGTAGTGGCGACGCAGCCAATCACCAGTTTGTCAGTTTCCTTCTCAATGATGGCGTTGCTGCCACGGTCCTCGTATTTCGCATTATCCGCATCCACTGTCAGCGTTGTTATCGGGCAGTTCCTGAAGTGACCGCCTCCATAGATGGTTGTCAGGTTCTTAGGTACAACAAATGACGTAAGTCCTGCGCCCGAGAATACAGAGCCGTTGTAATATGTCTTCTCGCCTACTATCTGGACCTCTCCTATCGTTGTGACGCTCTCCGGCAGGGTGATGGTGGTCAGGCTTACGCAATTGGAGAAAGCTGTCGTTCCGATGGTGGTGAGTGCCGATGTGCCGGGGAACGTAACGCTTGCCAGCTGGAAGCATCCGGAGAAAGCACCGTCGGCAATGGTCTCCACACTGGCAGGTATGGCAATGGCGGCCAAAACACTACAGCCTTTGAAGGCCCGTTTGTTGATTGTCATCAGCGCAGGTGTACCGTCAAAGTTGACGGCGGTGAGTCCCGTACAACCGCGGAAGGCATCGTCGCCGAGGGCCGTGAGACTCTCGGGCAACGTGATGGCGGTAAGAGCTTCTTTTGTATCGTTATAATAGAAAGCGCCGTCGGCAAATGCCGTCACCGTTCCGTTATATACTACAGTGCCTGCGCCGTCGGCAAACTCATGCGATGCCAATGCCGCGGCTCCCGTGAAGTTCTCATACTCATCAAATGCTGTCACTTTCTCGGTAGCGGTGTACGTGAAGGTCGTGGTGGTAGCAGGTGCACCGCCCTGTGCCACAATCTTGTCAGCGTAGTCGCTCCAGCCGGCGGCAGCCTTGTAAGCATCGACGGAAGCAGCGGGAACGTTAATGGCGGTGATGGTGGAGATAGGAACAACGTTCCATTCAGCATCATATCCATAGAACACGTATGACTCATTGCCATCTTCGGCAAGTGTCGGCGGAGTGATAGCATCACAAGTAATGGTCTCGATGTTCTCGCACTCGCCAAAGGCATCCATGCCGATGACGGTCAGTGTACTAGGCAACGTGACATCAGTAATACCGACTTCCATGTAGAATGCATTACCAGGTATCTCCGTGATGCCTTCGCCAATCACGACGTTCTTGATACCGCAAGGATACCAATCAGTATTAAGTGGGTTGAACGCGCGGCTGTCATTATCATACGTGCTGTCCCAACCTGTGTTATCTGTTATGGCTCCTGTTCCCTCAATGGTAAGTACTCCCGTAGCCATCTCAAACGTCCACGTTGCATTTGTTCCACATTCGCCGCCGGGACTCTTAATCATATCGGCGTAGTCGCTCCATCCGCTGGCCTCCTTGTAGTCTCCAATCTTGGCAGAAGATACATAAATGCTCGCAAGAACGTTGCATGCCATGAATGCTTCCATTCCAAGTGTCGGCGGTGTGTTTGCATAAATGCCGATGGCTTCCAAATCCTGGCACACCATGAATGCCTCCATGCCAATCTCTGTCAGACCGCTGCCAAAGCATATATACTTCAGGTGATTGTTCGAAAAAGCGTCGATACCGATGGTCTGAACACTGTTAGGAATGGTCAGCACGGTGAAACCATCATTCGTACAGTTGTCAAACGAACCATTACCAATAGACGTAACGTTCTCTCCGATGGTAACACTGTTCAACTCAGTGCATCCTTGGAAAGCCCAGTCGCCAACATGGGTTATCTCGTCGCCAATAACGACCTTCGTGATGCTTGTCTGATAGTCAATCCACGGAATGTCGGTCATTGAGCTTGAATAGTCGGTCATGTCGCCCGAACCACTGATGGTCATAACACCCTCACTGTACGACCATGTGGCGTTAGTGCCGCACGAGCCGCTGGTGGCAGGTGAAGGAGTACCGCCTTCGACAATCAGGCTAGCGTATGCAGACAATGCGGTCTGGTATGCATCAACTGCTGTAGCAGGCACGTAAATGGCAGTAAGGTTATCACAAGCTTGGAAAATATTTTCACCAAAGGTGATTGTCGTGGGATCAGTGTTCAAGAACGTGACCGATGTCAGGCTCTCCATTGCTTGGAAGGCAACCTCTCCGATATAAGTCACTGTACTCGGAATGGTGACTGTGGTCAGTTTACCAATCTGGAAAGCGTAATCACCGATGGTAATCAAGCCCTCAGGCAAGTCTATCGTGGTGAAAGCACACTCCTCCAAAGCTGCCTTTCCAATTGTTGTCAGCGTACTGGGAAGTGTGACAGAGGATAGATTTTCAAACATAGCAAACCCCCAGTGTGGAATCGTGGTGATACCCTCTCCGACAACGACTGTTGTGGCGGTTTCGAAATAATCATCCCACCAGGGAGCCTGAGGCATATCCTCCGAATACATGTTCATGGCACCTGTACCAGTGAAGGTCAGAGTACCGCCATCATACGACCACGTAACGTCGGTTTCCTTGGGATAACCGCAGGATCCGCTTGTTTCCTGAGCGTTAATACCTTTACACACCATTGCAATAAGCAATGTTGACACGATTTTAAGTAGTCCTTTTTTCATAAGCATTATTGTTTTTGACTTGTTGTTCTTTTACAGCATCCACAAACATAATAAAAGTTTAAAATATAAACTAAAATTCCACAAAAAAATAGCATCTATCGTGAAAAGTATGACAACAGAGCCTGCTGGTAGAGTTTGATGGCACGAATGCCGGCGGGAGTGATGCGGCAAACGGTATGAGAACCACGCCCCTCACCACTACGGGAAACCTTGATATAACCTGCCTCCTCAAGTTTGGTAATCTGGACGCTCAGATTGCCAGCTGTAGCCTTGGTAAGTTCCTTAAGATACACAAAGTCTGCATCGGCCAAAGAATCCAATGCAGCCATTACCTTAAGTCTCAACTCATTGTGCAATATAGGGTCCAGGTCCTTAAACTCCATGCTTCAGGCTTTTTTAAACAGACATCCTGGTATAATGAGAGAGACAACGGCAACTGCCACAATGAATAATATCTGATATAACCATAAGTCACCTTGTAGAATAAAAGAGACAACTCCCAAACCTGCACCTACAAGTCCGCCCACAATCATAGGTCGGAAACGTAAAACTTCACCGGTAATGAATGCCCCTATACCAACAAGCAGACATATCAACGGATTCTCAGCCACCTCATAAACGCCCAAAAAGCCAAACAGGAAACCACCTGCGCCAAACGCGCAAGCTGCAAATATCCAATAGTCCAACACCAGCCTGGATTCACGGGTACGAATATGGGTGCGCTCGTGGTCCCGGCGTATTATCATGTACATTAGCGGAAGTCCCACCAAGGGAATAGCTATCCACAGCCATAGGCACCATTCCCCATGAAACACCTGCCACAGTACAAATTCCAGCAGATAAGTCACAGCTGTAAGCCAACCCCACATAGGAAACAGTTTCTGCCCGGTAGGAACAATATCCATCTCCACTTTGCCCTTTGTATGAGCAATAACTTCAAGTGCATCAAATTCTTCCATATAGTTACACAAGCAAACAGTATTACTGCCGATTCTCAATTATCAATTCTCAATTATCAATTTTCAATTATCAAACCAATCCCCCCCACCAATACAGCCACAACCAAATTAATGAGTTTGGCTTTCAGAAATGAGGTTCGGCTCTGGGCCAGCAGAGGCAACGATGCATGACCGTCCTGGCTTATGCAGCTGGCCAGAAGTACCGGCAGAGGCACGACGCCTGCGGCATAGAGCGATACAAAAACCAGATGCGGACCCGATTCCGGGATTATCCCTATTGCGGCTGCAAGCAATATCATAAGGATTGTGTTGTCACTTATCCATGAAGTGATGTCAAAACAGGACATTAATATGCCTATTATCAGAATCGTTCCGAAAGTCCAAAGGAATATGCTTGGCAAATGGTGGCAAACTATATGCTCCCACAGGTGTTCATCCACAAAATGGTCACCGGCCCAAGCCAATACTCCCAGCACGCACAGGCTCAATGCTGCAAAAAGCCAATACATCCACTCCTCCGATAGCAGATTGAAACCACCCGATGCGGCATCGGACTCATCGGCCTCAAGCCAACCGGCAAGCAATGCGCCCATAAAAACCACTATGCCCAAAAACATAGCAATGCGTTTCCAACCGAAATGACGACTGTGCCTATGCTCATGCTCGGGCTCACGGTCCTCATCATGGACGTTCATGGAGTGGCAACCTTCAAACTTGCTGTGAAACAGATCCACAAGCAGGCCTGCAGCTACGGCTATCACAAACAGTATCAGGAAAATCCATGCTGACCTACCCGGAAACATGGCCAGCATAACAAAAGCCTCATCGCCCGATGAAGCTATCATCATGGCTATGAGCGCCCCGAAACTTATCAGTCCATGTGTATAGAGGGAAACTGACGCGAATCCGCCCATGCATCCGGGTATGGCGCCAAGAAACGCCGACAGCAACACCTGCCCCACCCTGCGGTTCTTAAGGCCGCTGAACATGCGCCCATCGGAGCGTACGTTAAACACCTCAATGAGCATCATCATTATCACCACAAGCCCCGTTACCAGGACTGCGGTGCGCAATGATTCCGTCAGTATTCCAACAATCATCAATGAAAACTACTTGAACAGATACTGGGCAAATTCATGCAATGACTTACGCCAAACCTGCCACTCGTGATCACCGGGATAGGAGTTGAACTTGACCTCCACACCGCCGTCACGCATCTTCTTGACTATATTACGGGTATATTCTATACGAGGATCCTGCTCACCACAGCTAAGGAAGAACACATCAAACTGCTTGTTGAAGTTCTTGGTATCTGACAGCATGCCTGGGCACTCGGCCTCCAGGTCAAAGTTGGCTGCACCAGATATTCCGCCAAACATACCGGTTGAGAACACACCAACATTTGCAAAAACCTCAGGATCACGCAGGCCTATGTAAAAAGCCTGACCGCCACCCATGGACAGGCCGCACATGGCACGGCTCTTACGGTCCTTCTTTACTCGGTATGTCTTCTCCACAAACGGAATCACATTGTCAATCAGTTCAGAACGGAAAGTCTGCATACCCTGCCAGCTGTAACCGCCGCCCATACCGCCGCTACGAGCCTGAACATTACTGTTTGAACTAACCACGATCATAGGCACAGCCTTACCGGCAGCTATCAGGTTATCCATAATCATAGCCGTACGGCCCTGCTCCATCCAACCACGATGATCCTCACCGCCTCCGTGCTGGATATAGACCACAGGATATTCCTGCTTACCCTCATTGTAACCTGCCGGAGTATAGACCATAAGCGGACGCCATGCCTCCTCAACCTTTGAGTAGTAGTAAACCGTATTGACCTCACCATGAGGAACATCCTGCACCTCAAACACATCCATACCCTCCTCCTTAATCTCAATGGCGCTTGTCCATCGGCTGCAGCCATAGAACGGCTGGCTGGCAGGATCTGATACTGATACGTTATCTATGAACAGGTTATAGTAGTGGAACCCGGGAACCTGGGGCTTGGTGGTAACGGTCCACGCGCCATTATCACCCTTGATCATATCGTACTTGGTGCCACCCAGATCAATCTGAACGTTCTGCGCCTGCGGGGCCTGAACACGGAACATCACGCTGTTATCGGCCAATACACGCGGATAACTGTTACGGTTGATATTGGTTACGGGAGAATATGAGCCCTCGGGGAAGCTCTCCATACGTGGTCTCTGAGCGGCAGCATAGCTGCACGAAACTGCCGTAAGCACAACGGCCATAATCTTTGAAGTCCTCATAATTACAATTGGTTATGTCTGTTTTTTAATAGCACGTAAAGAATCACGGGCGCACCGATGGCGGGCGTGATAGCATTGAGCGGAATGAGCCCTCGGTTGCCTGGAATGGAACTCAGGACATTACACAGGAGTGCCACTACAGCACCAGTCAGTATTGTCACCGGCATCAGACTGCGGTGGTTGCTTGACTGTAATATCAGTCTGCCTATATGCGGAACGGCCAGGCCGATGAATGACACCGGGCCACAATATGCCGTGATGATGGCCACCAGCAGACTCGTTGAAAGAAGCAGCCAGTTACGAGTGCGGATTATGTTTATGCCCAGATTTTCAGCGTACATATCGCCTAAAAGCAACGCATTCAATGGCTTAATCAATGCCACAGCAATCACCAGGCCCACGGCCGTTACAGTGCAATAAACCGGCAGTTGCCCCATAGATACACCGCCGAAATTACCCATGCCCCACATGGTGTAAGAGTGTACGCCCTCAGCCGTAGAGAAGAAATTGAGCAATGAAATAAGTGCCGATGCCAGATAACTCACCATGATACCCACAATAAGCAGCATCACCGGACTCTTAAGCCTGCTTGACAGGAACAATACCAGCGCGGTCACAGCCAATGCTCCCGCAAACGCACCTATTATAACGGACACGGAGCCGCCCAACGTGAGATTACCCATAGTGAGGTTACCGCCAAACAGCAGCATCACCAGCGCCACGCCTAATCCAGCGCCACCGTTTATGCCTAAGATATCAGGACCGGCCAGAGGGTTGCGGAACGCAGTCTGAAGCATCAGGCCCGATGCCGCAAGCGATGCACCAGCCAACAGAGCCGTAACAGCCGACGGCAGGCGAGACTCCCTTATTATAAAGTCCCAGCTCTCACGGCTAGCCCCACTGCCGGTAAGTGATGCAATAACATCCCGGAATGGAATATGCACCGTACCCCAGCACAGATTCAGGAAAAACAGCACCAACGCACACACAGCCAGTGCCGACACAAGATAAACCGCTTTTCTACTCTCTCCCCTCATAACAGCTGATTGAGAATACAAAAATAAACAAAGAACTCCGTTATTCAGATATAATGCCTAACTTTCGGCCCAAATTATGAAATCATAAATCAATTAATATTTACAACTATGAAGAAAATCATTTTAGTAGTGGCAGCAGTAGCACTGCTTGCAGGCGCAACAACAGCATTTGCACAGTTCGGATTCGGAGCACCCCAGCAGCAGAGCGGTGAGCCCAAGGCTCCTGAACTTGAGTATGTAGTTCGTCTCAACGTAACCCTGGGTCAGGCATTTACAGTTGGTGATACCGGCAAGGGTACCCGCACCGTAATTCCCATCACCGGCGGAACATTTGAAGGCCCCAACATCAAGGGTGAAGTCCTGCCCGGTGGCGCAGACTACCAGATGCAGTGTGATGGCCGCACAGAGATTGAGGCTATCTACTGCATCCGTACCGATGACGGCGTAAGCATACACGTACGCAACTGCGGCATCATCAAGATGGGCGGCCAGGGCGGCATGTATTTCCGTTGCGCTCCCAGATTTGAGGCTCCCAAGGAGAGCAAGTACTCATGGATGAACGAGTGCCTCTTCCTCTGCCAGCCCGGCTTCGGCGCCGGCGGCGGCATCACCCTCGATGTCTGGAAAGTTAAGTAAATTGAAAATTGAGAATTGAAAATTGAAAATTATAAAAGGCGTTCGAAAAGAATTTCGAGCGCCTTTTAATGTCGCGGGAATCAACGCAGGTGCTTGTTAATTTTCAATTTTCAATTATATAATTGCATATCCACTGACCGACTTCTCGGGTGCCGTAATGTGCGCCGCCCTCAACCTGGATCTCAGGAGTACGGACATTGGCATCGAGGGAGGCTTGGACGGCCTTACGGATCAGGGCGCCTTCCTCATTGAGGCCGAAATACTCAAACATCATGGCGGCACTCAATATCTGAGCTAACGGGTTGGCAATGTTCAGGCCCTTGCCCTGCGGCCAGGAACCGTGCACGGGCTCAAATACGGGCGTGTGCTCACCGGTTGATGCGCTGGGCAGCAGGCCCATGGAGCCGGTGATGCATGATGCCTCATCGGTCAGGATATCACCAAAGGTATTCTCGGTAACTATGACGTCAAAGAAACGAGGCTCCTGAATCAAACGCATGGAGGCGTTATCTACAAACATGAAATCAGTAGTGACATCAGGATACTCTTTCATTATCTCCATAGCTACGTTACGCCACAGACGTGAGCTGGCCAACACATTGGCCTTGTCAATAACGGTAAGATGATGCTTGCGTGCACGGGCATACTTATAACCCACACGCAGAATGCGCTCAACCTCAGCGCGGCTGTACAGATTGGTGTCAAAAGCCTCATCGGTTCCCTCCTTCTTGGGGCCAAAGTACATACCACCGGTAAGCTCACGGATGCAGATGAAATCAGCACCGCGCACAATCTCATCCTTAAGAGGTGACTTGTGTACCAGACAGTCAAAAGTCTCAATGGGGCGAATGTTTGCAAAGAGTCCCAGTTTCTTGCGCATACCCAGCAGGCCCTGCTCCGGACGCACCTTCGATGTAGGGTCATTGTCATACTTGGGATCACCCACAGCGGCAAACAGCACCGCATCACAATCCATACAGGTGCGGAAAGTCTCATCGGGGAACGGATCACCCACCAGGTCAATGGCATGAGCACCGCATATGGCCTCATGGTACTCTACCTCATGTCCGAACTTGCGGGCCACAGCACTTGTCACTGCCACACCCTGCTCCATTATCTCCGGGCCGATGCCATCACCGGCCAAAACAGCAATCTTAAGTTTCATATTGGAATGATTTTACATTGATTCTATCTTGTTCAACATCTTGACTGTAGCCTTGATAGCCGCCTCAGTCTGGTCAGCGTCAAGACCGCGTGTCTTGAATTCTGAACCCTTGAAGCTCCATGTGATTATGGTCTGCACAAAGGCATCGGTACGGCCGCCTGGCGGAATTGACACCGTATAGTTGGTCAGCACCGGGAAGGGCTTGTCCAGGCCGGCATATATCTTACGCATGGCACGTACAAAAGCATCATACTGACCGTCACCGGTAGCCGCCTCCTGATATGCCTTGCCGTCAATCTCAATCTTGACCGTAGCCTGCGGACGCAAACCTTGCGTAAGGCTGAGCGAATAGTTCAGTATGCGGATGCGCTGATCCTCCTGTTCGTGATGCAATACATCGTGCACAATATAAGGAAGGTCATCCTGTGTAACCTGCTCTTTCTTGACGCCCAGTTCTATGATACGGTCCGTAACCTTGCGCATGGACTCCTCATCCAGCTCTATGCCCATAGCCATAAGGTTCATCTGGATATTGGCCTTGCCGCTGTTCTTGCCCAGCGCATACTCACGCACGCGGCCGAACCGCTCCGGCAGCAACGCATTGTAATAGAGGTTATCTTTTTTGTCACCATCGGCATGCACGCCTGCGCACTGCGTGAAAACGAATTCACCCACAACAGGCATATTATGCGGAATATGTATGCCGCTATCCATCTCCACCTTACGGCTCACCTTGAACAATCGGTCCTCACGCAGGCCAGTCTCGACACCCATCTGATCCTTTAAGACAGCCATCACGCTGCTAAGAGGAGCATTTCCTGCACGTTCACCCAGACCGTTCACGGTTACATGCACGCCCTTAACTCCAGCCTTGACTGCAGCATAAACATTGGCCACCGCCAAGTCATAATCATTATGGGCATGGAAATCAAAATGGATAGAAGGATAACGCTCCACCATACGACGACAGTACTCCACAGTGGTGTCTGGGTTAAGGATACCAAGCGTATCGGGCAGCATTACACGCCTTACAGGCATTGTAGTCAGGGCATCCATAAGGTCAAACACGTACTTGGGTGAGCGTTTCATTCCGTTGCTCCAGTCCTCAAGATAGACATTCACCTCCATACCACGGCTCACCGCATACTCTACTGTACTAAGGATATCCTTTATGTGCTCTGCCGCAGTCTTGCCCAGCTGTGCGGTAACATGCTTAAGGCTACCCTTGCAGAGCAGGTTCATTACACGGCAACCGGCACCCAGGATCCAATCAGCCGACCGGTTCTGGTCAACAAATCCCAGCACCTCAAGACGGTCTGTGTAGCCGTTACGGGCAGCCCATTCAGATATACCTCGTACACAATCCTGCTCACGGTCCGATACCATGGCCGATGCAATCTCCACGCGGTCCACATTGAGGTCCGACAGCAAAGACTGTACGATGCTCAGCTTTTCCTGGGCAGAGAAACTCACACCCGATGTCTGCTCACCGTCACGCAATGTGGTATCCAGTATCTCTATGTAACGTCCGCGAACGACGCGACTCTCATATGACTCAATATCAGCCTTGTGGCTAAGCAGATAGTCTATGTCATCATAACCGTTCAAGAGGCAGTGTTTCTTATAGGCATCTATCTCAAACTTCTCAGAGTGTCCGGTAGTAACGTTGGTTACGGTCTGTTGCTCAAGGTCCACACGTACCACAGCGGCGGGATTATTCATTACCGTCTTAGCCAGCTCATTACGGAATGCCGTGCTCACGGTAACCGGCAGCACAAAGCAGTTCAGAAGGTTGCCGCGGTGGATATCGGCAAAACGGTCAGAAATGATAACTCTGATACCATAGCCCGCAATAGCCCATGCCGCATGCTCACGGCTGGATCCGGACCCCCAGTTGGTCCCGGCAATCACAATCTCATGTGAACCCTTACGTGGGCGCTCGCTGTACTCGGGGCGATTGAGGACGAAGTCTGATTTTGGGGTACCATCAGCATTATAACGCAGGTCATGCATGAACGCATCACCAAAATATCCCAGGTCACGTGTTGTGGATGACATGTATCGCGCCGGTATGATAAGGTCCGTATTGCAGTTGTCTATGCTTATGGGAATACAGGTTGATTCCACTATGTTCATTTTCTTTTCCATAGTCACAAGAGTTTACGGGGGTCAGTTATTACGCCTGTCACGGCACTGGCAGCCACAGTGAGAGGGCTAGCCAGCACGGTTCTGGCTCCTGGTCCCTGACGGCCCACAAAGTTACGGTTTGAGGTTGATATGCACAGCTTACCGGCCGGAACCTTATCAGGATTCATGGCCAGGCAGGCCGAGCAGGACGGCAGACGCAGTTCAAAACCTGCATCCTCCAGTATCTTGTCTATACCCTCCTCTATTATCTGGCGGCGCACTGCCCATGATCCGGGCACCAGCCATGCAGTCACGCCGGGAGCTTTACGGCGGCCCTGTACCACACTTGCAAAAGCACGGAAATCCTCAATACGGCCGTTGGTACATGCACCTAGGAAACACCAGTCTATGGGTGTACCCTCCAGTTTCTGGCCGGGACGGAACTGCATATAATCAAGCTGTACCTTAAGCTGATCTTTATCAGCATCCGTCAAGCCCTCCATAACGGGAACAGTACCGCCTACCGCAATACCAGCACCAGGGTTAGTGCCGTATGTGATACGCGGCTCTATGTCATCGGCATAATAGGTAAACTCACGGTCAAACACGGCATCGTCATCCGTGCGTAGCTGTCTCCAACGGTTTACCGCAACATCCCAATCTGCGCCTTTAGGTGCAAACTCACGTCCCTTAAGCCAGCTGAACGTAGTCTCATCGGGGGCTATCAGACCTGCACGGCTGCCCATCTCGATCGACAGGTTGGACAGGGTAAGGCGCCCCTCCATGCTCATATTGCGAACCACCTGCCCGGCATATTCTACAGCATAGCCCGTAGCGCCCGATGTAGTCATCTGCGCCATGATATAGAGTGCCACGTCCTTGGCAGTAACGCCCTCGCTGAGCGTACCTTCAATGTTGATGCGCATGGTCTTGGGCTTGCGCTGCAGTATGCACTGTGAAGCCAGCACCTGAGCCACCTCGGATGTGCCTATACCCATTGCTATTGCGCCTATGGCACCGTGGGTGGATGTATGTGAGTCACCGCACACTATTGTCATTCCGGGCAGTGAAAGACCTTTCTCAGGGCCCACCACATGGATGATTCCGTTATCGGGACTACCCAGTCCAAAGCACCTTATTCCAAACTCGCGGCAGTTACGCTCAAGTGTCTCCACCTGCTTGCGTCCCACCGGATCGTCAATACGGTCACTGCAGTCCGACTGCGTATTATGGTCAGGCATGGCAACCACACGCTCAGGGCGCAGCACGCCGCAACCCTTGTCACGAATGGTATCGAACGCCTGCGGAGTGGTAACCTCATGGCAGTACAGACGGTCTATATACAACTGAGAAGGACCGTCGGGGATGGCCTGCACTACATGCGCATCCCATATCTTGTCAAACAGCGTCTTGCCCATCACTCCGGTCTGAATTTGTTGATACAATCTATATAAGCCTCTATACTGGCGGTAACGATATCGGTATCTGACCCGAATCCGTAATAGAGATGACCGCCTGTCTCTACCTGCATATGCACCTTACCAACGTCATCAGATCCTTTTGAGATAGCTTGGATTGTCATCTCCTTAAGTATCATGTCACGCTTTATGATCTTTTTGAGAGCCTTGATTGATGCATCAAGCGGTCCATTTCCTGCCGATTCCGCCTCAAAACTCTCTTTATCTACCATAAGACGGATCTTGGCGTATGGATTGACACCCTTGCCGGCAAGCACCTGAAGGCTTTCAAGACGCACCTTCTTGTTTATGGCCATATCGGCCCCGGCCAGCATAAGTATATCGTCATTAGTTAGTTCCCTCTTCTTGTCGGCCAACTTAAGGAACTGCTCATATACGCGGTCCAGCTTATCGCCCTTCAACTCCACGCCAAGTTCAGTGAGCCTGTGTTTCAGGGCTGCCCTTCCGGAACGTGCAGTCAACACTATATCACCCTGTTCCAAGCCCACATCCTCCGGGTTGATTATCTCGTATGTGCTGGTGTTCTTGAGCACCCCGTCCTGATGTATGCCGCTGGAGTGCGCAAACGCGTTGCGGCCCACGATTGCCTTGTTGAACTGCACCGGCATGCTCATGAGCGATGACACCAGTCGGCTGGCGGCGGTTATGCGCCGGGTGTTGATTCCGCACTCCAGCGGCAGGTCATGGTGGCACTTGAGTATCATTGCAACCTCCTCAAGCGATGTGTTGCCGGCCCTCTCGCCCACTCCGTTTATGGTAACCTCCACCTGACGGGCCCCGTTCAGGATTCCGCTCATGGTATTGGCGGTGGCCATACCCAAGTCGTTGTGGCAGTGGGTGGAGAGTATGGCCTTGCCGTTGGCCAGTCCATCTACATGCTCCATCAGGTACTTTATCTTGGCGCCGAACTCATCGGGCAGGCAGTAGCCTGTGGTATCGGGTATGTTTATTATGGTGGCGCCGGCCTTGATTGCGGCCTCGGCCACACGTGCCAGATATTCGTTATCGGTACGTCCGGCATCCTCGGCGTAGAACTCCACCTCACAACGCTTGGACGCTGCATACTTTACGGCTGCCACGGCGCGCTCCAGGATCTCCTCACGGGTGCTGTTGAACTTGTAGCGGATGTGCTCGTCGCTGGTGCCTATTCCGGTGTGGATACGCTTTAATTTAGCGTACTGCAGCGCATCGGCGGCTGCGTCTATATCGGCCTCAACGGCACGGGTAAGGGCGCAGATAATAGGGTTGCTCACGGCTTTTGATATCTCCACTACCGAGTTGAAATCGCCCGGGCTGCTTACCGGAAATCCGGCCTCAATCACATCCACGCCCAACTGCTCCAGCTGGCGTGCCACCTCAATTTTCTCAATGGTGTTGAGCTGGCAGCCCGGGACCTGCTCGCCGTCCCGGAGCGTGGTGTCAAAGAAAATGATCCTGTCTGACATACTATTTTGTTCTTATATGTTTATCAAACAAAAAAGCCTCTCTCACTCTTGTGAGAAAGGCTTTATCGCGTATTGTTTTGTTTCTGTACTCAGTTCAGATATATGCGTCAGGCTTTCTCACACCGGCAGTCCGGAATGATAATAATTGATAGAATAATCAAGCCTTGCAGTCGCATATATTTTCTCTTTCTTTTTGCTTTTTGCGCCGCAAAGTTATACACTCCTGTCA
>Ga0310786_10006596_pt1 | contig 15366 bp, 8 predicted proteins | sample AusTroGonzalo_MG_FD_203881 | JGI IMG/M metagenome (GOLD analysis project Ga0310786, IMG submission 203881) | Bovine rumen microbial communities from tropical cattle in Woodstock, Queensland, Australia - Gonzalo_03 (v2) (version 2) | ecosystem: Host-associated > Mammals > Digestive system >... | reverse complement strand
GGTCGAGATAGTACCGCCGCCCTTTACCGTCGGGCATGTCCGCATCATCGTCCATTGCCAGTGTGTACGGGATGGCGCAAAGATGTTCGTTCAGGTTCCAGTTGCCCAGCAGACCGCCGCCACGCGCAATCTTGTTTTCGACCATCTTCTGGAACATGACCGCGAACTGTTTGAACGCCCATGCCTTCCCTTGAGGATGGCCTGGAGACCACCGGGAACCTTGTCCATCTTTGCGTCCGTTCTTGAATTCGTCTGACTCGAAATACACGCCGTCAAGATACGGATAGATGAAGTCATAGATCAGCGGTACGGCAATGTAGCGCCGCCCATCGCCGAGCGTTTCGTAACTTAGGAATCCGTGCGAGCTCACCTCGCCTTTTTCGTTCGGCGCTATGTCCTCAGGATTGATTTGTTCCTGTTGTGCAGCTCCGCGCACGAACACCCACAGAATGTCCGCCGCGAACTTTGCATGGGCCTCGTCGCCCGTGAAATAATACACGATAGCCGCTCGCAGCGCCAGATTCAGGATGGTCATGTTCTCGTTCTCGAACGCAAGTCCGGTTTCGTCGAATGGCACATCCGTCAATTTGCCATCCTTCATCAGCTTCAGATTTCCATCACCGAACGGAACCAGATCCTCGATTTTCTGCTCTGTGCCGTTTCCAACGCGTCCGGCGGCCAGTCTTACAGTCGGATACGGCGCGTTGCCGGATCGCTCCGCCAAAGGGACAGCATTGTTCTTCGCGTGGAAAATCGTGTGATGCTTGCCGTCCTCCCAATTCATCTGCATGCGCCCGATAATCCAGTCCGGATCTGTCTTGTGGCGTTCGACATAGGGCTTCACCTCGCGATCAAGACGTGAATACATGTCTCCCGCCCAATTGGTTTCACGGATTTTCTTCAGAAGGTTTTCGCGGTCTGATTCAAACGCATAGATGCGCGGATGCCCTTGCGGAAGTTGGGCAGGAATCATGATGTCAGGTGTGAAAGGAACGGAAACATCATCCGCAGGACAGGTCAACGCGACCAGTACGAGCGAAACAATCAAGGACAATAAAGTCGTTTGCAGTTTCATGATGGAGCCTTTGGTCCGTTAGAACTTGATTTGATATGGATAAGTGGCAGGACCGTTGGCAGGACGTCCCCATCCGAATGATTCAGGGCGGTATTCTTTGGTCGGACAACCCACGACAACAAGATAAAGGCGCTTGATATTGCCCGGATTTTTGTAGGTGAGCGTTTTCGTGAGCTCGGAATTCACACCGAGATAAGTTGGCTTGTTGTCGTTGTCCACGGCCACAAGACCGTAGCGATAGCCGATGTTATCCTGCGTGGAGAGTCCCTGGAACTGGACTTCAACGGTTTGCCCGACGGCTGGGAGTCTGATTTCGTCGACATTGAATCCGTAGGTCTGAGGCGGATTGACTGGCTGGAGCCAGCCGTTGCCCGCATTGCGCAGTTCACTTTTCATCTCGCATGCGTAGCGGACGCTGTCCTTGCGTTTGTCGGGGAAGTCGAAGGTAATGAGGCGGCTGTAGCAGTCGAGCAGCTCGTCGCCCATCCTGCTGACATCGACTTTGTACATCCGCATATAGGTCTGGGTAAAGTCCTCACCGGGTCTCGCTCCGCGGAACATATCCGCCATGTAGGTGATGCCGTGCAGGAAGCTCCAGTATTCCAGCACGAACGGCGCATGGTACATGTTGTCGCTGTGGAACAGACTGAGGTGGATGCGCTGCTTGAAGTCCTGCCAGTGGTAGTTCTCGTCGGTCGTCCATTTCGGGTTCACGTTCCACAGCATCCACTGAGCCGAGGTCTCGAAGATGCCGCCCCCGCCGCCCTGAGAGAGCCCGTCGCTCGAAATCTGAATCTGGAAACAGTGGCCGAGTTCGTGGGCAATGCAGTTGAGCGTCTTGTCCTGGATTCGGTTTGGAGCCACCCACAGCGCGCCGATCACGCCGTCGTAGGAGCCTCCGTAGGCGGTCCCCTCGAGCGAATAGTTGATCATGACCATCATGCGGTACTTTTCGGCCTTGCTCCCCGGCTGGAGGAATCCCATCATGTCGCGGTAGACGTTGTAGAAATACTCCACGCGCGAAAGGAGATTGTCGAGGTCGACCGTCATCTTCTGCCCGTTCAGGGGCGGGGCCTTGCTGAGGTCGTCGCCGAAGCCTTTTTCCCAGAAGCAGACGACATTCGGGGTGCAGGCCATGCGGTAATAGCTCCACTTGGAGTCGCGGCTGGTGAAATCGTTGTCGCGCAGTTCCTGCGGGATGTAGATTTCCTTCCCATTTGGCAGGGTGTAGCCCGGCGTCGATTGGGCATGGGCTGTCATGACGCCTGCGAAAATCAGCAAAGCGATGAAAAGATGTTTCATTTCAGGTGACCTCTATTGTTGAATCGGATGCTCTGGTCGTTTTGGTTTGGGAACTGCTGGATGCGTCAGGGCTTGATGTAGATGACGTTCTCGGCGAAATCGGTTTTGACCGGGAGGAATGCGAGGACGGCGCTGAGCTCGCCGTCGAGCTTGCCACGTTGGGTCGTGAACTCGAAGTTGGTCAGGCTGGATTCTTCACCTTCGTCGAGGAAGATCTCGGTAAATCCCGGCGCGAGGTAGAGCGTGCGTTCTCCGGCTTCCACCACGCAGATGGAACCGCGGGCGTGTTTGAGCTGGCTGATCGGCGAATCGGACGGGGATACCATCTTGTAGCTCATCGGGATGCCCTGCCGGATCAGCTCGTCCAGCACGGGGACAATGGGGCAGACGACGCCCGTGGCGGAATCGGGGCGGAACGGCTTGCAGTTGGCGGGAAACTCCACGGACTTCGAGCCGACGTAGACCGTGCAGGGGCGCGCGTTCGGATCGTCCAGAATCGGCGCGGGGCCGGACCCGGATGCGGCGACGTATTCGACGGGCTTATATTGGCCGGGCTGGAACTCCTGCGGGAACAAGAACGAGCTGAACCCGCCGTCCAGCAGATTGACGGAGCGTGCCTCAATCGTGGCTTCTGCGGTAAACGCAGGCGACTTGCCGTAGGCCGTTTCTACCGCCTCCGAGCGCGCCCGGAGCGTGATCTTGCCTGCTTTACGTTCTGCCCGGACGAACACGCGGTTCACGCCGCATTCCGCGAACACATAGTCCTTGTGGATGACGGACTCGTCGCCGAACTTGCCGGAATTATATCCGCCGAGAAAAACCGCGGGGCCTTCCAGCGTGAAGTCGATACGGCGGGAATCGCACGGGCAGACGCGCCCCTCGGCATCGACAATGGCGACATCGAAAAACGCGATGTCCGCGCCATCCGCAAAGAAGCCGCTGGGCCCGGTCACGGGCGTGAGGCGGATCGTGGCCGCGGGTCCGGCGCTTTCGATGCGGTCGCGCGTCACGATCCTGCCGTTCGCCCAGGCGACTGCCTCCACCTCGCCGGACTGCGTGACGTCGATATTTGGAAACTCATAGACGAACCCGTCGCGCGGCTTCGCGCATTCGGAGACTTTTTTCCTGTTCACGAAGAGCTCGACCTTGTCGCACTTCGCGGCGAGGGCGTACACGGTCTTTTTCGTCGGGTCGCGCCGGAGCAGATTTCCGGTCGGCTTCATGTACGTGCCGTCGAACTTGCGTTCCTGATAGAAAAAATTATCGTCCGTGAGCGCGGGGTAGTTCCAGTGGCCGATGATCTTCACCTTCGGCACCTCGGAATGGTACACCTGCACGGCGTGGAACGTTTCCTTCGGGATGCGGACCGGATCGACACGGCCCGACGTCCGGCAGTTTTCCGAACCGGCGTTGCGTCCGTGCATGTTGGAGTCGGCCCATACCATCATGGCCGCGCCGGAGTAGGTGCCCGTGTCCGCTCCCGTTACGCGGTTGTCGTAGAAATAGGAATATCCGTCGATGCGGTCCGCGAGCGTGCGGCTCAAATCCTCCTGTGTGGCGTCCCACACGTCGCAGCCGTCCTGCTTCTTCCCGTTCGGGCCGAGCCACTTGTTCACGTAGTCGTAATCCGGCGGCGAGTAGCGGTCCCAGGCGCGGCGGGGCGATTCGTCGCGCTTGTATTCGGTCTCCAGGATCGGCATGAATTTCCCGATTTGCTTCATGGATTCGAGCGCCTTCGCGCCGTGGCGGTAGATCATGGTGCCGACCCATTCCGCCTCGGCGACCTGTTCGGGCGTGGAGATGGTGCGGCAGCCCATGAAGCGTCCGCCGTCCGGGTCGAGCAGTCGTTTCAGCGCGGTCATCTCGCGCATGTGGGCGGGCGCGATCTCGTTGTTCCCGGCCTCCCAGAACATCACGGACGGCGAATTGCGGAAGTAGATGATGGCGTCGCGCATGGCTTCCACGCGCTGGTTCCAGGCGCGGCCCTCGGCGTCCTTCTCCTTGTCGCCGGCGGGGCAGACGGACACGATGCCGTACTTGTCGCCGGAGTGGATCGCGGCGGGCTTCGGGGCGACGTGCATCCAGCGGATGTAATTCGCGCCGGATTCGCGAATGAGCGCGGCGTCGAAATCGTGCAGCCACTGGTTCGCCACGCCGATCACCGCCCATTCGTCGGTGGAACGCTGCGCGTAGCCCTTCAGGTAGTACGGACGGTCGTTGATCAGGAGCCCTCCGCGGGCGCGGTCATACTCGACCTTGCGGAATCCGGTCCGGAGATTATACTCTTCGACGAGCTCGTCGCCTTCCCAAAGCCAGAGCCTGATATTGTAGAGATCCGGGGTTTCCGGCGACCAGAACTTCAGCCCGGTAACTTTCTGTTTGAACTCGATAATAGTCGTTTCGGGCGAACATATCCCGGTCGGCGCGGGATCGGGAGCATAAGCGTCGGCTTCGACTGCGGTCGGGAAGACCTTTCCCGTGTCCTTCGCGGCCGGGACGCGGACCGGGTCGCTGGAAAAGTGATATCCGACGAGCCCGTATATTCCGCTTGAATGGTTGTTGAGATAGGCATCGACGTGGAGGTTTGCGGCGGCCCCGGATTCGTTGCGGACCTCGGCCCGGACGGTGATCACGGCGGATTTTTCCTCGAAATCGAAGTCGGACGCGGTGATGTACGTGCCGACGGTCTTCAGGTTGTTGTACAGCGGCAGGGTGAAGTAGATTGCCGGTTTCTCATGCAGATACACGTTGCCCGTGATGCCGCCCTGCACAGGGTTGAAATCCTTCTGGTTCCACTGGAAGCCCTCGCCCGAATTGTCGCCGGGCGCATGGCCGGGCCGGGTCTCATGCACATAACTGGTCATCCCGCGTGACGAGGTGTTGTCCGTGGCAACCGCGATCAGGTTTTCGCCGGGCTTGATCCACGGCGTGATGTCGAATCCTGCCGGCGCGACGCCCGCTTCGTAGTACCCCGCGAGCTCGCCGTTCACATACAGATAAATGGTCTGGCGGACGCTTTCGAACTCCAGGAAATATTTCTTCACCTTCGTGTGGGAATCGATCTTGATCTTCTTTCGGTAGAACATGAACCCGCGGTAGAGGTCCTGTTCGCCCGAATCCGCGATCAGCGAGTCGAACGAATCGTTCGCATTAACCGCATGTGGCACGCTGACCATCTGCCAGTCCGAATCATCGTAGTCCGGCTCGTAGAACTCTTTCCCGTCCTTCACCATGCCCTTCATGGCGTCCGCGAGAGGGAACGTCGCGCCTTTTGCCTTCGAGAACTTCCAGTCCACGTTCATACCTAAATTCCAGGCGTATCCGGGCCTGGGATCATTTGCGTGCAGGGGTGAGCCGCTCAGGCAGAACGCCGCGCACAGCATGGCGGCGAGCATGCAGAAAACGGAACGGGCGGGGAAGGTCGAGGAAGCAGTGGACGTTGTTTTCATCGGGAAGCCTTTCCTGGTTGACCGGAGATCCTGCGGACGGAGATTGCGGCCGGATTTATCGTTTTGAGGATCAGGATGCTATAATGTAACGCCTTCTTTTCGAAAATGCAATCCCGAAAAACATAATGCCGCTTTTCTTTTTTTTGAATAAAAGACGTCATGCGGGAAAAGGCAAATCCTTGAACTCCTGCCCTTGAGTTTGCAGGCCAGACACGACATACAACCACGGTATTTCAGCTCATACAGGCGCACACGTTTTATCTCAATGCTGCCTGCCTCCTGGATGCCATCGGCAAAAGCGTCGGCGAGAGAAGCCGTGTTCATGTTTTTGCGGGGACCGCCATCGATGAGGATGATCTTCTTCATGAGCTCTCCTGTTTGGCATGGTGAATTGTTTTCTAAACATACACCCGCCCACGCGAGAAAGCAAGCCGGAAGAGAATCTATTTTAGGATTTCTTTCGGCCTGCAGGACTTCAATTTACATTCTTTGCGAATTGGAGCATGGCACGGACTTTTTCCAACGGCATATTATCGATCATCTGTCGGAGCTCTGCACGCTCGGGTTCTTCGTCCGCTGCTGGGAGTGCCTCCTGCGTGAAGAAGGAAAGACGTTCCATACCGCGCCGTTTATCCTCCATGGAGGCGTGCGCGGAATAGTGTTTCGTCATTTCCGGGCTCATGTGGCCGACAATGGACTGGACGACCGAAAGCGGGATTCCGGCAAGCCCGGCGTAGTAACAGAACGTATGACGGCAGGAATGCAGATCCTTCACGCTCACGGCGCGAGCGCGTCCTTTCACCTTGCGCGTGGTCTGAATCCCCAATCCTTCGAGGAACTGTTTGATCCGGTAGGAAACCCCGGTCGAGTTCGTCAGGTACATCTCTGCGTGCTGAGGGAAGAGATAGCCGGATTTTGTCTGGGGGATGGAGGTCAGATATTCATAGAGCTGATTCGAAATGGGAATCTCGACATCCGCTCCAGTCTTGCGCGTTCTCCTTGAAATTAACCTGTGCCTGAGGTCAACATCTTTCCATCTGAGCGTGCAGATATCTCCCTCACGCAGGCCCGTCCAGACGGCAAGCATGAACAGCGGACGCGTGAAGGCATCCAGGTTGTCATAGATGGTCTTGAGCTCTTCCGGCGTGAATGCTTCTCGCGTTTCCGTGTCCGATTTCATTTTCTCGATGCCGGAGAAAGGATTGTCCTGGATTCCTGCATCCTTTGCAAGCCGAGTGAACACCTCGGCACAAACAGTCTGATGGAGACGAACGGTACGGATGCCATCATTTGCGGAGGATACCCCAACAGAAAAGTATTGACACATCTTAAACTCCTTTCGATTTGCTTTTCCGTCTGGATTGTGGTATATTTGAGTGATAAATGATTGTCGGCATACGATAAAGATCAACAAGAAAGGTTCCTCCCATGAAAAGCGCAATCATCCTGTCAGCAGTTGCCATTTTTGCCGTTGCAATCTTTGTTGTCGCCTGTTCCAAGTCGAAAAATGAGACTCCCTCGAATCCGTCATCCGAGAAGTTTGTCGACGTTGATGAGCATAACAGTGGCAACACCATCCATATTCTCCCGGGCGAAACCATCCGCGTCAAACTCCGGTCCAACCCGTCCACGGGATTCTCCTGGGCATTGGGGCCGATTGAAGAAGGGAAGCTCGAAACCAGCGGCGAAAGCACGTTCGAAGCCGATCCCCACCGTGAGGGGGAAGCCGGGTACGGCGGATGCGAGATTTGGAAGTTCAAAGCCGAACAATCCGGTGAAACCGATATCTCGCTCAGCTATGAACGTCCGTGGGAAGATGAAAGACCGGCGGCAAAGACATTCAAACTGCATGTTGTCATCGGCGCTGCTTCTCCTCGGATCGCCGTTGGGGATAAGTTCAACCTCACCGAGGCCGACAACGGCAAAAACATCGAAGTGCATACCGGAGACATCATCCGAATCACGCTCGAATCCAATATCACGACCGGGTACAGCTGGGAGAATGCCGACAAGGTCGACAAGGACATCCTCGCGCTCGACACAAACGACTATGTATCCGATCCGAATCCGGAAGAGCTGGATGGCGTCGGAGGAAACACCATCATCGTTTACCGCGCCCTGAAGCCGGGCAAGGCGAAAATCGATCTCGTCTATTTGCAGTCCTGGGAACCCTCCGAGTTCGATACAAAATACAGCGTGACGGTCGAGGTCTCCGACCGGCCGTAATCCTCACGCTCACACCGGTCTCGATGAGGCAAAAGAAGCTCTGAAAGAACTTGTCTGCTGACCATAGGGATATTGAGCTTCTCCGTTTCTCCGCGAGCACACTTCAGCTCGCTTGGCGTAAGGCCTTTATGCGTTGAAAAAGGGGCAGGTGTCGAACAAATATTACGCAGATGCTGTCTAATAGTATATCACCAACAGAAATCTAACTTTTATTGAACACATTCAACCCAACGACCAACATGAACAAACTCATTATTGCTACTCTGACAGCATGCTGCGGTATCGCGGCTTTCGCACAGGATTTCGAAGAACCCCAGAACGACCCGCTGAATGCCGTCGTGCGCATTGAGACCGTGTCCACGGTCCCGAATTACCTGCTTCCCTGGCAGAACAGGACGCCGCAGTCCAGTTCCGGCTCGGGCGTCGTCATCCACGGCAACCAGATCCTCACCAACGCCCACAATGTGGCCGATAGTACATTGCTCACGGTTCGCAAGCAGAACGAGGACACCTTGTTCGTAGCGAAGGTCAAGTACGTCGACCACGAATGCGATCTTGCGCTGCTGACCGTTGACGATCCCGCGTTCTTCTCCGACATCACGCCGATGGAGTTTGCCGAAACTCCGCCGCCGCAGTCGATGGTAATCGCCGCAGGCTTCCCCATCGGCGGCGATGGCCTCTCACTCACGCAGGGCATTATCTCCCGAATCGAGGTGCGGAGCTACGCCCACTCGGACAAGAACCTGCTCACGGCGCAGATCGATGCGTCCATCAATCCCGGCAACAGCGGCGGCCCTGTCTTCTACAAGGGAAAAGTCGTCGGGATCGCGTTTCAGGGCAGCAGACGCGGCGAGAGCCTCGGATACATGATCCCGTATGAGATCATCAGCCATTTCTTCGACGACATCAAGGACGGCAAGGTGGACGGATTCGGCAGCCTCGGCTTCCTGTATCTGCCGCTGGACAACCCGGACACCCGCGCATTCCTGAAGATGAAGCCCGAACAGACCGGCATCCTCGTCCGCAAGGTCTTCAAGGAGACCGTGGACAACGGGCTCAAAGCAGGCGATGTGATTCTTTCCATCGACGGGAAGAAGGTCGCAAACAACGGTAACATTCGCCTTGCTGACGGTCAGCCGCGGTATTTCAGCACGGTGATCTCCGCCAAGCAGATCGGGGAAACCGTCAAGGTGGAACTGCTCCGTGACGGTAACGTGCTGACATTCGATATGCCCGTTCAAAAGACAAACGAACAGGTCGAGCCGTACCTGTATGACAAGCGGCCGGAATACTTCATCATCGGCGGGCTGGTCTTCACGCGGCTGACCTCAAGCTATCTTCTGACCTTCGGCAGCAATACCCCGCCAATGGAGATGATCGAAAAGCTGAGAGATGTCAAGGATTCCCCGGACGACAACGTGGTCGTGCTGACGCAGGTACTGGGCGATGAGGTCAACGTCGGATACCAGAACTTCGATTCGATGGTGCTCGTCTCCATCAACGGGAAAAAGGTGCATAACCTCCGCGAGGCGGTCGAACTGGTGGAATCCTGCAAGGACGAATACATCACCTTCGAGTTCGAGGGCGACATCCCCGTCACTCTGAACATCGGCAAGCTCCGCGAGGCGACTCCGAGAATCCTGGAACGGTACCATATCACCGCCGACCGGTTCTTCGAGTAAAATGCCTAACACCATCTGAAAGAGCAGCACTCCAGGATTTGCATCTTGAAGTGCTGCTCGGGCTTGTCCCGTTATGCGTCTCCATGTTCTATCTTTCCCCATGATTCAGCACATGGCAGGAAAGATACAAGTCAGAAGCATATTATTCCCGCGACTTTTGCGAGAAAAGACAGCATTATTCCCGCGAACTATGCATCTGCCGCCTCAAACGAACAGATTCATTTCAATGTAGAATGATCGTGTAGTCCAGTTTGAAAGTCGTATTGCGGCCGGCACGGGTGATGTATTGTTCCAGCGGCACGGGCCCGCAGCTGTTGCCGCCAAGCGGAGCCTGGAAGATGTCGAGCTCGAGGACGGTCTTGTCGGACGGCGGCAGACGGTCCGGCGTTTTGGCATCGGCGATCTCCTTCTGCGTCCACTGGGTGGCGGTGAACTCCATGCCGTTTTTATTGTTGTAAACACGGAACGTCACGCCCGGATCATCTTTGCCGGTTTTCAGACTGACGACCTGCACGCCGGTGCGGTTGCCGTAGTGCTGCGTCTTCGAATACTTCGTGAACATGTCCTTCACGGTGGTCCGGAACCTGTCGAAGTACGTCCCGGTCCGCCGGTCGATGTAGTTCTCCTGCGGACCGCGGCCGCGGTATGTGACGTACTGGTAATCGGCGGGCAGTTCGAAGACGAATCCGAGGCAGGAGATGGCCGTGTCGTTGAAATCCGGCGTAACGGCGTTCTCGCAGGTGATGATGTCGTCCCCGGAGATGGTATACTTCGTCTTCACAAGGAAGCCGTAGGAACCCTTGCGGCAGTAGAGCTCGGTCCTGACCTCGATGCATCCGGGGGAAATGCGTTCGACTTTGAAGTCGCGGCATTCGACCCGGGATTCGCCGTTCATGACGTTGTCATTGTACGCCTTGAGCCACTTGTCGTTGTCGACGGCCGCGCGGGCGAAGTTGAGCTCAGGCCCCTTGCGGATGACTTCGCGGCGGTTGAGGGAACCGGAGGCACAGGCGTCCAGGGAGGCCAGCCGGCCGTCCTCGAACTTCAAGGTGAACCTCTGATCTCTGGAGGTGATCGTGATGTTCCGGCCTTCGCCATCGATGTTCAACTCCTCTGTGGGTTCATCGATATAGGTCCAGTCCGGCTCGGTGTCGAGGTCGCCGGTAAAACCTTCCCATGCGACCGCGTACTTGCGGGCCTCCTCAAGCCGACCTTTTTTCAGGAGTTCGACCGGGTCGGCAGCCTCGTCAACGATCCTGTACTGGACGAGGGAATCGGCCTCCGAGGGGAAGACGAGGAAGAGAACGTCCTTTTTCCTTTCGTACGGGAATTCGAACTTGAGGACCGCTTTTTCGCCGGGGGCGAGCGAGGCAATCTTCTGCGACCGGACAAAACGATCGTAGTTTTCGTATTGTTCGTCGGTCAGGACCGCGGCGACGGTATAGTCGCGGATGGTCTTGTGGAAATACTTGCTGGTGAGCTCAAGCGTGAAGACGCGCGGATCGTCGGGCGTTAGGTCCCTGCTGAAGCAGAGGTACTGGTAGACCTTCTTCACCTCGAGCAGTTTCGGCGTGACCTGGCGTTCGGACACGATCACGCCGTTGTCGCAGAAATTGGCGTCGTTCGGATTGTCGCCGAACATGCCGCCGAATGCGAGCACTTCTCCCGTGAACGGCGCAGCCTTGTACGTGCCGTCCTCCGTGCGCGTGGCGCGGATGTTCTGGTCCACCCAGTCCCAGATGCAGCCGCCGATGAGGCGCGGATACTTCTCGAAGGCGTCCATGTACTCCTGGAAATTGCCGAGCGCGTTGCCCATGCTGTGGGCGTATTCGCAGAGGAAGAACGGCCATTTCTCGCGGGTGTTCGCCCCTGTGCTGTTCACGCGGTTCACGTCCGGATACATGGCGCTGCCCATGTCGGTGATGCCGTCGGTGTGGCCCATGTCGCAGGAATGGATCAGACGCGTCTTGTCGATCGTCTGGATCGCGCGTGAGGCAGCCGCCAGATTGTCGCCGCGTCCGTTCTCGTTGCCGAGGCTCCAGAAGATGACAGCCGGACAGTTTTTGAGGCGGAGGACGTTGTTCATGTTGCGTTCCACGTAAGCCTGTTCCCATTCCGGATTGCGGGTCAGGTCGCGCTTCTTGTGGCACTCGATGTTTGCCTCGGCGACCAGATAGATGCCATATTTTTCGCAGAGTTCGTACCAGTACGGGGCATTGGGATAGTGCGAGGTGCGGACGGTGTTGATGTTGTGCGCCTTCATCAGCTGGATGTCGCGCTCCATGACCTCGCGCGTAATGGCGCGTCCGTAGTCCGGGTGGCTTTCGTGACGGTTCACGCCCTTCAGGATGACTTCCTTCCCGTTGATGAGCAGCTGGTACTCCGGGCCGATCTCGACCGTGCGGAACCCGAGGTTGACCTGCACGGTCTCGGCGTTTTCGGGGGTATTGTCAGCGTCGGAAATGGTCATTTTTAGCTGATACAGGTTCGGCGTCTCGGCCGTCCACGTATCGACGTCCGGCACGGTCGCGCTGACCGGGATCGCGACGTCGTCCGCGCCGTCCGCGGCGAGCTCGACTTTCGCACTGCCGGAGAGGATTTCGCGGCCTTCACGCAGGAGCGCATATGTCACGGTGCGGGTCGCGGGCCTGCCGCTGTAGTTGCGGAGCAGGATCTTCCCGTCGAGCATGCCGGTGGTATAGTCGTCCTTCAGGAGCGAACGGAAATCGAAGTCGCGGATGGCGACGTCCGGCGTACGGAAGATCACCACGTCGCGGAAGATGCCGGAATGCCGGAAGAAATCCTGGTCCTCCAGATAGGAACCATCCGTGTAATTGTAGACCTGCACGGCCAGCAAGTTCTCGCCGTCCTTCAGGTATTTCGTAATGTTGAACTCGTCCGGGTTGTACGAATCCTCCGCATAGCCGACCTTCTCGCCGTTCAGCCAAACATAGTAGCCCGCGGACACGCCGTCGAATTTCAGAAAGACCTGACCGCCTTTTTGGAAGTCGGCCGGGAGTTTGAACGAGCGGCGATAGGAGCCGACCGGGTTGCGTTCACGGAACGAGGTGAAGTTCTGCGAGGGGGTGTCCGTGACGATTGGCGGCTGCCTCGTATTGAACGGATAATTGGAGTTGGTGTACAGCGGTGTACCGAAGCCCTGCACCTGCCACGTGGACGGCACGGGAATCGTGATCCAGGCGGAATCGTCGAAGTCGGGCTTGAAGAAGCCTTCGGGCCGCTGCGACAGGTCCAGTGTGCCGTCCGGTGCGGTCATGGTGACGAAGTTGAATTTCCAAGTGCCGTTCAGCAGATCCTTTTGCCCGGCATCGAACGGAAGCGCGGAATCCGACCGGACGGGTTCCACGTTCACGAAATTGATCTTGTGGTTTTCCCATTCCTCGCGCGTACTCAGATCGACCGGCTGCTGGGGTTGAGCCTGTCCGGGCTGGCCGAAACCGCCGAACTGGCCCTGTCCGGGCTGCCCGAATCCACCGGGGAAACCTTGTGCAGGTTGACCGAAACCGCCGCCGAAGCCGCCGAAGCCGCCCATGCCTCCCCCGAAACCGCCGTACTGAGCCTGTCCGGGCTGACCGAATCCGCCCATACCTGGCATCGCACCCGGGCCTCCCCCAAATCCACCTGGGAAGCCCTGCTGGACAGGCGCCTGCTGGGCAAAGAGCACACCCATTGCAAGAGCCAGCGAAGTTGTCAAGACGAGAAATGGTTTCATTGCAATTCCTCTTATGTCATGCTTTTTGTTTTGGATTTCTTCATAGAGGTCTCTGATATTGTTGATTAATATTATATCCTCATTTTGAGGAAATGTCAAGAGGGAAACAGATCAAACACAATCAGCCCCCGGAACCATCACTTTGGCTTCGGGGAATGAACTGGTTTGAGCTGTCAGTTTGCAAATGAATTCGGAATGTCCTGCTGGAAGAACGGATCGTTGGGATCAATGCGTCTTACCCCGCCAATTCCCCTCATGTTCTCCGGCGGAATTGGCGGCATGGTTCTCCCACCCCAGAGATCGTCCTCCGGTGGCGGCACGGGCCCGCTCACCATATCATCCGGCGAACCGGCATACTGAACCATTACGCCGGAGTCGCCGGGAACCGTGCCGGGCTGATAAGGCGTTGCCTGCTTCGTCTTCCTCGTCGGGTCCGTGCTGATCGCACCAATTTCCCACACGGGCGCCGGTTCCGGTTCGATGACCGTCATTTCCTGTTTGGCTGCACGGTTTTCCCGTCTTGCCTGACGCGTTCTGACCGTAACGTTCCCGGTTTCGGAGCTGTCAGTCATGCCTACCTCATCTTGTGCCGGGGCTTTCTTCGGCGGTGCGAACTGCACGAGGACAAAAAGCGCCAGAGGCAGAAGAATGAGCAGCAGAACGATGATGAAGACGACCTTCATCCACGATTTTGATGGATTCATGGAATGGATTCCTATGTTGTTGAACTGAACTCTCGTATCTGTTCCCTTGCGGGAGCATTCATACAATCAGACGTTCAACCCCTCGAAATCTTAGCGGAAAACACAGGAAAACATCGTCGTTACACAACAAATCGTTTCAGCTCGCTCAAAAGTTCGTCCACCTTCAGCGGCTTCGCGATGTGTCCGTCCATGCCGGCCTTCAAAGACTTTTCCCTGTCTTCTTCGAAGGCATTGGCGGAGAATGCGAGGATTTTCAGTTTATCTCCCCCGGGGAGCTTCCTGATGATGGACGTCGCCTCATATCCGTTCATCACGGGCATTTGAACATCCATCAGGATGAAGTCGTATGCGTCCACGCCATTCGCCCGGATCATATCGACTGCCAGTCGTCCGTTCAGGGCTGTGTCAACAGTCATACCCTGCTGCTGGAGCTGCAACATCCCGATCTTGAGGTTAAGCTCGTTGTCATCAACCATCAGAACCCTTTTCCCTTTTAACAAGACAACTTCTTCTTCCTTGTCGGCTTGCTCCGGACTAACTTTTCCACAACACCGCTGGAGCTCCCGCTGCAAATCGGACGGGAAGAGCGGTTTTGTGAGGACTCCGGTAGCACCCGCCTCTCTCGCGTCATTTTCGACGTCGGCCCAATCGTACGCGGTCAGCATGATGATAAAGGGTTCGTTCCCGACGATTTTGCGGATGCGACGAACCGTTTCAATTCCATTCCAATCCGGCATCTGACAGTCCACGACAAAGAGCTTGAAGCAATCTCCACGACGACGCGATTGCTCCGTGCGGACGACTGCTTCCCTTCCTGAAACACACCATTCACAGTGCAGTCCGATATCACAAAGCATATCGGCGATGCTCTGGCACGCATTGATGTCGTCGTCCACGACCAGGCTACGCATTCCTTTCAATTCCGGAATCGTGGGATTGGCGGCTTTCTTTTCGGCTATTCTGAAATCAAGCGAAACGACAAATTCGGAGCCTTCCCCCTTCTTTGTGGTGACGGATATCTCGCCTCTCATCATCTTCACGATATTTTTGGTAATCGCCATACCGAGACCGGTTCCCTGGATTCCCGAAATCGTGGTGTTCTCTTCCCGCGTAAACGGATCGAAGATCGTTTTGACAAACTCCTCGCTCATGCCGATGCCGGTGTCCTTGCAACGGAATTCAAAAGAGGCAATAC
>Ga0310786_10006595_pt1 | contig 15367 bp, 10 predicted proteins | sample AusTroGonzalo_MG_FD_203881 | JGI IMG/M metagenome (GOLD analysis project Ga0310786, IMG submission 203881) | Bovine rumen microbial communities from tropical cattle in Woodstock, Queensland, Australia - Gonzalo_03 (v2) (version 2) | ecosystem: Host-associated > Mammals > Digestive system >... | reverse complement strand
AGCCGAGGTAAACGTAGATCAGCTCAAGAATGCCAAGCAAGCTGTTCAGGCAGCCCTGGTAGCTAACATTGCCTCTATGTACTACACCCTATCATCACTTGATGAGCAGTTGGCACTGACACAGGTAACGCGCGACAACTGGGGCAAGTATCTGGATATGGAGAAGAAACTGATGGATGCCGGTCAGGCTGATCTGGCTGCCGTTTCCAGCATCGAGGCTACCTACTACAGTATCTGCACCAGCGTTGTGGCATTAGAAGATAACATCAAGGTGGTAGAGAACTCTCTGGGAACTATTTTGGGTGAGACTGCCGGTCATATTGGCCGTGGCGCTCTCAGCACTTTCCAAACACCCGCTATCCTAACTACAGGAGCTCCTATCAGTATCCTCTCTCGTCGTCCTGATGTTAAGGCTGCTGAACTGGAGCTGGCGAGCGCTTTCTATGAGAAGAACATTGCAGCAAGCCAATTCTATCCTTCACTGAATATCAGCTCAACAGGTCAGTTCACCAATGCACTGGGCGGTGGTGCCATTAACCCCGGCATCATGATTGGCAATGTAGTTGCCAACCTGTCGCAGCCCATCTTCTCAAATGGTAGGATTCGTGCCCAGTACAAGATATCAAAGGCTGAGATGGAAGTTGCCACCAACAACTTCAAGCAGGCTGTCATAGCTGCCGGCAACGAGGTAAATACAGCTATGGTTGAGCTGAAAGGCGCAGAGGACCAGAAGGAACTTATCGGTAAGCAGGTGACTTCACTCGAGAAGGCTCTCTTTGCCACACAGAAACTCTATGCTCATAGCAGCACCAATTATCTAAACGTTATCACGGCACAGAACTCCCTGCTCTCTGCTCAGATGAGTCAGATCAAGAACCGTATGGACGCTATCAACGCTACCATCGACCTCTATCAGGCACTTGGAGGCGGAACCGAATAAAATATAAATATGGTATACGTTACCCTTACGGGCAGAAACAGCAAAAGCTACGTTTCTGCCCTTTTTATTTATCCATGAAAAAAAAGAAAATTTTTCTTTGTTATGTTATCACTAAATTGTAAATTTGCAACCGAAAAAAATCAAAGGTAAGGAGATTTCTGCTTGACACAAACAAGATGGCATCAATCCAGCCACGAGACTCCAAACCGCTAAAGACTTTGTTAAACCTTTTATTAAACACTAATAATATGAAGAAACTCAACTTAACATTATTGATGTTTTGCTGTACCCTAATGGCAACAGCCGAACCAGTTGGACGGCAGACTGCGCTATACACAGCCCAGTCCTATATGATGGCCAAAGGCAAGCACATCAATACTGCCCAGAAGCCTTTCAGAGCAGTGCGTAAAACAAATTCAGCACAGAACACTGAAGAACAGGCCTATTATTATGTCTTCAATGCCGGAGAAAACGGGGGCTACGTCATTGTCTCGGGCGATGACCGTGTAGAGCCAATCCTGGGTTATGTAGAACAGGGTTCCTTCAATCCAGATGAAATTCCCGACAATATGCGCGCCTGGCTCGAAGGCTACGAAGAGGAAATCAAATATGTAATTGACAATGACCTGAAGCCCAGTTCGCCTGCTCTCAGAAGGCGCAGCCGTGTCATCAACACCAAGCACAGTATCCCCGAGATTCTCACCACACGTTGGAATCAGGGAATGCCCTATAACCTAACCATCGAAAAGTATTACAAGGAGGATGGCTCACAGGCACGTCCTGCCACAGGATGTATTGCCACAGCATGGGCACAGGTCATCAACTTCCACCATTACCCCGATGAAATTAAAGTTGAGATTCCCGCTTATAGCAAAACCTACACCCTGAAAGACGGAACTAAGAAAACCGTTACCTTCCCCAAGGTTTCCCGTGGCTCCAAGATTGATTGGGAACACATGAAGGACACCTATAGCTGTAACGAAAGTCACCAACACGATGCTGCAGATACTGCGGTAGCTAACCTGATGCGCTATTGCGGACAAGCTGTAAAAATGGGATATGGAGCCTCATCTGGAGCCACATGGCATGCTCCCGATGTCGTTAAATACTTCGGCTTCGACGATAGCGGTCACAGAGTCGGTCGCGACGAGTGTAGCATAGACGAGTGGCAAGATCTGGTATACAACGAGATTGCTGCCGGTTACCCTGTACCTTTCAGCGGTTCGAAGATTAGTGGCGGTCATGCCTTTGTGCTGGACGGATTCGATGGCGAGCAACTCTTTCACGTCAACTGGGGCTGGGGAGGCGGTAGCAATGGCTGGTTTCTGATTGGAGTGCTTAACTCTGGTGATAATAGCGGTATCGGTGCTGCCAGCGGAAGCGGTGGATACGCCAGAGGTCAGGCTGCAGTCATAGGTTTGCGCCGTCCTGATAACATCAAGGCCAACACCTGCCTTAGCATTAGCGATGTAGCTATCAGTGGTACTTCCATCAGAGCAACCTTTACCAACAATACAGGCGCTACCGGCAAATTCAACGCTGGAATGCTAAAGCTCGAAGATGACGGAAGCTATTCACTCGTAGGCGCCAAACTAAACATCACAGGAATAGCTAATGAAGCCTCTCAAACAAAAACTTTCTCTATCCTGAAGAAACTTCCAGAAGGCACTTACAAGCTCACTCCAGCCAGCAAGCCTACTACTAACGAGGAGTGGAAACCGCTCTACAACATGCGCGACCAATATATCGAGGCCGTAGTTGACTCCCTCGGTCGCCCAACTCTTCGCATTGTTAATCCCGTTTATGATATTAGCATAGACACCATCATGTTCCCCGGCACCCGTATTGTAGGTCAGGAGCAAGAGATTGTAGCATCCTTCCGTAACAATGCCGATGAGTACTATAAAGATGTATATCTCTTTGCAAGCAAGACAGCGAGTAAGGTATATACCGAAAATCTGGCTAGAGTCGCTGTCCGCAAGGGCGAGACGGCTGAGTTCTCGTTCTACTACACCCCGGAAGAGACTGGAACATACAACCTATGGTTTTGTTCGGACAAGAATGGCAATAACGTCATAGGTCAGGGTACCATGGAGGTGATAACTGAGGCAGAGGCCACCAAGGCAAACCTTGCCATTAGCTATTCCGTTGTCAATGGTGCCAGCAACATTGCCTATGGTAATCAAATCTTTGTAAAAGCTACCATCAAGAATAACGGAAGCACAGCCTACGATGGAACAGTCAAGATTCAACTATGGAAACAGCAGGTAGGTTCCACTAAAGCCGTAAGCAGTTCAACCAGTAAGTATAACGTTGAGATTCCCAAGGGCAAGTCCGTTACCGTGGATGTTCATTTTGATATCAGCTCAGACTACATCTGCCATTTTAAGGCCATGTATGGCAATCAGGATGGGACGCTCAGCGGTGGCGGCATCTGGGATTACAAGTGTCAGATACAGGATGGTATTCTCGGCTGGAAAACCGACGGCAGCGTAACCGGTAAAGCCTATGCCGCCAGCAGTTCCACAGCCACCAATATTTGTGGCGTTTTGGCCAGCTGCAGCAGTAAGATTAGCCGCATGTCGCCCAACCGTACCAATCCTAATACTATCTATGCCTTTGACTCTGGTATGACGGTTCCTACCAATCTGGACACATGCAATACCGTTAGTGGCAAACAGGCCAAGCATATCAGGCTGGTCAACGAGAAGCCATTCTATATTCCAGTATCTTTCCAGACAGACAGCGCCACCTTCACCTATACCTTCCCCCTGAATGAAGATGGCACCGGTTGGCACGCCATCACCATGCCATTCAGGGTTGACTCAATTTATGTCGATAGCATACCTGTGGCGCTTGACGACTGCCTCAAGCATTTCTGGATTTACGAATTCTCAGCTCAGGGTGCTAATGGCGACGCTATCTTTACTCCCGCCACTGAGCTTAGAGGGGCAACGCCCTACATTATAGCAGCAGACTCTACCATGGCAGGCCGTTCTATTGAATTCCGTTCCGTAGATGTACCTTTCTACAAGTCGGGTTCTGACAAGATGGTCATCTCGTCACCTAACTACTTGTTCCACGGAACTACATTATCCACAACAGTCAACAACTGCTATGTACTGAACCCCGAGGGAACTGCCTTTCAGTATATCACTACGAAGACTACGCTTACTCCACTTACTTCGTACTTTAGCACTAGTCTGGCAGAGGATCAACTTCCGCTCAGTATAGAGCTTCCTGATCTGGCTATGCTGAAGGCCGAATTAACAGAAATGGAGGATGCAATTACTCCCATCTATTCTCCCATTCGCAGAACCGGAGACGTTTACAACCTTTCAGGACATAAGCTCAACTCTCAACTAAAGAAAGGTATTTATATTATTGAAGGTAAGAAAGTTATGGTTAAATAAAACTGAAAAAAGCATACCATTTATATCGAGCCAATAAAAAAGGCTCACACGAAGAGGGCGATTCATTCGTCCTCTTTTTCTTTATGAATATTTGCTGAATTATTTTGCTTGACGAAAAAAAATTATACTTTTGCATAAGAAAGAGGAAGATTATGGCAAATTAAATTACCATTATTGACTTAAATAATAAAGCAACCCTGAACAATGAATAAGATATACAAGGCTCACATTATCTATACAAAGGAGAAAAACAACTTTGAGGTGCTGGAGTATGGATATGTGGTTGTTGATGCAGATGGACACGTGACAACGGTAACTAGCAATTTAGCATCCGTGAACTGCGAGGATGCTGAAATAATAGATCTGGGTAACCGATTGTTGATACCTGCCATGAACGACCTACATGTTCATGCCCCTCAATATCGTAATCAGGGGTTAGCTATGGACTTGGAACTTCTTCCGTGGCTGCAGGACTATACCTTCCCTGAAGAGATGAAGTTTGCCAATCTGGCTTATGCTGAGCGTATGTACAGTCGATTTGTACATGACCTATGGCGCTTTGGTACCATGAGGGCTTGCGTGTTTGCAACCATCCATACCGAGAGTACACGTCTGCTGATGCATCTGTTCCAAAAGGCTGGCATGGGAGCATCAGTAGGAAAGGTGGGCATGAACCGAAACTGTCCTGATGGGCTTACAGAAAGCGTTGAGGAAATGATAAAGGGGTATGAGGAACTGATCAACGAGGAAACTACCAAAGTGAAGTCGATTATTACCCCCCGTTTCATCCCGTCATGTACGCCTGAGATGCTTAGGGCTTGCGGAGAACTGGCAGCAAAGTACCAGTTGCCAGTACAATCGCACTTATCGGAAAACAAAGACGAGATTGCCTGGGTGCGGAAGCTAGAGAAGGATAGCACCTGCTACGGAGATGCTTATGACCGATATGGCCTGTTTGGACAAACGCCTACTATAATGGCACACTGCGTATGGACGGAAGGTGAGGAGTTGGAACTGATGAAACAACGTGACGTAATGGTTGCACATTGCCCTACCTCCAACCTGAACGTTGCCTCTGGTATGGCGCCCATCCGTCATTTCCTCAACGAAGGGCTACATGTGGGACTGGGCAGCGACATCAGCGGCGGACATGACCTTAGTATCTTCAGGATGATGGCCTATGCCATTCAGATAAGTAAGATGCACTATCAGCAGAATCACGAACGTCCGTTCCTGACCTTATCTGAAGCATTCTGGATGGCAACCAAATCAGCAGGAAGTTTCTTTGGCCGAGTAGGAAGTTTTGAGCCCGGTTATGAATTTGATGCACTGGTCATTGACGATGAAGACCTGAATCACGACAACTACTCCCTTCTGGAACGACTGGAGCGGTACATCTATCTGGGCGATGACAGGCAGATTGTACACAGGTTCTGTTGTGGAGAGGAGATAAAGGAACCAGAAAAGTTGCCTAAAATTTCATAATTTGATATTGGATTTCTTGGAACATTCAACCTGTTTTTGCTATATTTGCAAATAAGAAGAGTAAAATCAAAGAACAAAGACAATTAACTTATACAAACCTTTTATCAATTACAATTATGATTCTGACAACAACCCCACAGATTGAAGGTAAAACCATCCTGGAGTACAAGGGAGTGGTAACAGGCGAGACTATCATTGGTGCTAACATCGTAAAGGATTTCTTTGCAGGTATTCGTGACATAGTAGGCGGACGTGCCGGCAGCTACGAACAAGTGCTTATAGAGGCAAAGAATACTTCGATGATGGAAATGACACAACGTGCCCAAGCCATGGGAGCAAACGCCATTGTGGGTATTGACATAGACTACGAGACCATTGGAGGAAACGGTTCAATGCTGATGGTTGCCACCAGTGGAACGGCTGTTGTAATCTAAATGAAGAAGTTTCTTACATACATATCTGATTATCTGGGTGTGCTGGTACTATTGGTAGCAGCTTTGTCGGTATGGTACCCGGCATCGTTCCTATGGATAGAAACTAAGGCTATCAATCCCCTGTTGGGCGTAATAATGTTCGGCATGGGATTGACTCTCTCGCCACAAGACTTACGAATTGTGCTGAGTCGGCCTAAGGATATCCTTATTGGTTGTCTGGCTCAGTTTACCGTGATGCCGTTGCTGGCATTAGGACTGACTTGGGCTTTCACATTACCTAAGGAGCTGGCGCTGGGTGTGATACTGGTGGGTTGCTGCCCGGGTGGTACAGCCTCTAACGTCATTACCTATCTGGCTAAGGGCGACTTGGCTCTTTCTGTAGGTATGACAGCAACCTCTACCCTACTGGCTCCACTGCTTACCCCCTTATTGGTATGGCTGATGGCCGGTACGATGGTCGAGGTGGACACTATAGGTATGCTGCTGAGCATTGTATATGTGGTTATAGCACCTATTGTCATTGGTATGCTGTGCCAGCGCTTCCTGCCCAGAATGAAGCAGAGCGTTGCCCCGTATCTGCCTACGTTCTCATCTCTGGTGATAGCTTTTGTGGTGGGAATCGTTGTATCACACAATGCCGACCGTCTGTTGGCAGGCGGTTTGTTGGTAGTGCTGGTGGTGATTCTGCACAATTTGTTCGGCCTAGGTCTGGGTTATCTGATTGGCAGGTTCTTAGGACTTGCCGAACCCAAGAAAAGGGCGCTCTCAATTGAGGTTGGTATGCAGAACTCTGGATTGGCCAGCAGTCTGGCAACCCTGCATTTTGCCGCTTATCCCTTTGCCACAATTCCTGGGGCCGTTTTCAGCGTATGGCACAATATCAGCGGAGCTATAGTAGCACACCTGTACACAAGTAAGATACGTAAGCTGGTGCTGTTTGATTTGGATGGCACATTGCTTGACACATTAGACGACCTTAGCGAAGCCGTGAACTATGCCTTACAGAAGCGTGGTTTCCCCTTACATACACATGATGAATACATGATGATGGTGGGGAATGGTGTTCGCAACCTGGTCAAAAGGGCGCTTCCCGACAACTACAAGGAAGATGACCATATGGTAGATGAAGCCCTGAAGGACTTTAAGGCATACTACACCGCCCATATAGATGTACATACCCATCCCTACGCAGGAATACCGGAGTTGCTGACTCAGTTACATAAGGATGGCGTGCAGATGGCTGTAGTCTCAAACAAATTCCAGGAAGGAACGGAACACCTAATCAAGAAGTTCTTCGGTAATATTCCCTTCGTGGCTATTCTGGGCAACCGTCCCGGCTTCCCTCTGAAACCTAATCCCGAAATCGTGGAGGAGGTGCTGCGTATGACCGGCATCCCAAAAGAGATGACCCTGATGGTAGGCGATTCGCAGACAGACATGCAGACTGCCTACAACAGCGGTATCCACGGAATTGCCGTCAGCTGGGGCTATAGACCCATGAAAAACACAGTCGGCATTACAGTAGTGGATACAACTGAAGAAATTCTGAAAATAGCACGAAATTAACCATAAATATTTGAAAGGAACCATGAAACAGCAAGGATTAAGAATTCAAGAAGAGGCCATGCGTTGCCTTCTGTGTAAGGATGCGCCATGCAGCAAGGGATGCCGGAACGGCGACCCTGCCCGTGCTATCAGAGCCATACGCTTTGGCAACGAGAAGATAGCTGGTCAATGGATTGCCAATTGTACAGACGGAGATCTGGAAGCAGCCGAGAAGGCTTGTATCCATTATGACCGTCCCATCCGAATACGTGAGATGGCGCATGCCATATGTTCCGATTCAGCAGTAAAGCCCCAGACAGTCCCATCGCTGGCTATTGACTTCTGCGGCATTCATTGCGAAAATCCCTTCTTCTTAGCCTCATCTGCCATCTGTACCAATTACGAGATGGTGGCTCGTGCCTTTGATATGGGTTGGGCCGGTGTTTTTTACAAGACCATCTGCCTGCAGGATATCAGGGAAGTATCTCCCCGCTTTGATGCAGTACATGACAATGGCGGACACGGAAACTTCTTCGCCTTCCGCAACATGGAACAGCTGAGCGAGAACCCTGTGGAGATGGACTTTGATATACTGAAGCGTCTGAAACAGAACTATCCCTCCAAGGTCATCATTGCCTCTATTATGGGGCAGAATGAGGAAGACTGGATTCAACTGGCCAAGATGGCCGAGAAGGCTGGTTGTGATGCCGTGGAGTTGAACTACTCTTGTCCGCAGATGCGACAGACAGGTATGGGCTCCGACGTAGGTCAGGACCCTGAGTTGGTAACCTTTTTCACAGCTTACGTGAAGCGTAGCGTAAAGATTCCCGTCATTCCTAAGATGACACCTAATATAGCCCACATCTCGGAACCCGCCATGGGTGCCTATTTTGCCGGGGCAGATGCCATATCAGCCATCAATACAATCAAGAGTGTTACGTTGGGCGAGGGATCAGAGGTTAACGGATGCCAGACCGGATCGGGTCTTTCAGGACGTGCGGTAAAACCCATTGCCCTACGGCACATACTGGCTATGGTCAAGAACCCCATCATGAAAAACGTTCAGTACAGCGGCATCGGTGGAATAGAAACATGGCGCGACGCACTGGAATTTATCCAGTTGGGCTGTAACAACGTACAGGTATGCACAGCTGTCATGCAATACGGCTACCGTATCATAGATGACATGATACTGGGTATGCAGAACTATATGGCAGAGCGCGGCATCAGCTCGGTACAAGGATTAGTTGGCGAGCTGTTGCCCAAATTCTATCTGCCGTCCGACTTGGACCGTGATACCATTGTATATCCGAAGATTGACCGTGATACCTGCATAGGCTGCGGACGTTGCTACACTTCGTGTATGGATGGCGGACATCAGGCTATTGCCTTCGATGATGAGACCCGTCAGCCACGTATCGTGGGAACAAAGTGTGTAGGTTGTCACCTATGCCGACTGGTTTGCCCCACTGGAGCCATAGGAATGACCAAGCGTATCCCCAAGAAGAACTAAGCCAACTCCAGGGTATTGTCCTCGTTGATACGTGTAATAGTGGCCAGGGCGTGATAAGGAATATTGTGGTCACGCAGGAACTGTCCGCCCTGGGCAAATCCCTTCTCTACCAGGAATCCCATTCCCACTATCTGGGCTCCCGACTGACGGCAGAGATGGATAATACTTCCCGAGGCATGTCCGTCGGCCAGAAAATCATCCAGGAAGAGAATGCGGTCATCGGCTGTCAGGAACTTACGGTCCACACAAACGGTGGTCTCTCCATCCCGGGTGAAGGACCAAACCCACGACTTCCATGACTCGTCAACCGTCTTAGGCTGCTTCTTCTTGACAAAGACAACCGGCAGGTGCATAAGATAACCCGTCAGGATAGCCGGAGCAATCCCCGATGCCTCGATGGTAACAATCTTGTTGATGCCCTGATTCTGAAAGAGTCGGGCAAACTCCTGGGCACAATGCATCATCAGTTGAGGGTCCATCTGATGATTCAGGAAACTGCTTACCAGCACCACACCGCCTTCTGCCTTGGCGTGTCCTTCTGCCAATATTCGTTGTTTCAGTTCTTCCATGATATATTTCTCTAAATATTAATTTCGGAAACAAATTATCGATGCAAATATAACAATAATTCGTTGAATCTACCTATCTTTGTACCAACAAATCTTTAAACTAAAATAATATAACTTGAAAGCCATGAAACATCTACGTTTAATTGCCGCCGCCTTCATCTGCAGCTTTATAACACAATCCTGCTTACAGAAGAATACCAAGGCTTCACCCGAGGAGGATTCCAGCGCATTTGTAACACTCACAGATGCAGTCCCTGATGCCATTCTGGAAATCAGATATTTTGGAACATACAACTTCGTTGGTACACGCATCGACGGCTACGAGGAACCTACGGCACTCATGACACGCATAGCTGCCGACAGCCTGCGTGCTGTAAGCGATGAAGTGAAGGCTCTGGGCTATCGCCTGAAGATATATGATGCCTATCGTCCGCAGAAGGGCGTGGACAACTTTGTCCGCTGGGCAGCCAACGTCCCCGATACACTGATGAAGACCTACTTCTATCCCGACCTGGACAAGAGTGTGCTCTTTGATCAGGAATATATCATGGAGAAGAGCGGACACACACGTGGAAGTACCGTTGACCTTACTCTCTTTGATATGAATACTGAGAAGGAGTTGGATATGGGAGGCACTTTCGACTGGTTCGGTCCTGAGAGCCATCCCGACTTCTGCGGCAATCCCGAGACAGGCGAATATACGGGCGACAACAGCAAGAGCCCTCAGGGACGAAGCATCACTGCCGAGCAGTTCCAGAACCGTATGATTCTGCGTCAGGCTATGCTCCGTCACGGATTCAAGGCTCTCGACAGCGAGTGGTGGCATTTCACGCTGAAGGACGAGCCCTTCCCCGATACCTATTTCAATTTCCCTGTAAAACAACTGAAATAGTAACAACCTGATGTTCTGGGCGCGATTATCCATATGTAGCCTCTGTATGCTGGCAGGCATTCTAACTGTGTCTGCCCAAGCTATCGATCGTAAACACCTAAGCATTAGTGCCGGGGGCAGGTACAGCCATGTCCTGGATGGACACAACATATATTCCAATCTGATAGACAGCCACAACTACGGAATCTTTGATGCTAAGGTCGGACTTTCTACCCTCCCCGAGGACGGAGGTTGGTTCGAACGGGCTTTTAACTATCCTACCTTCGGCATCGGCCTTTCGTATGCCCGAATGGGAGCACTCAACTTCAAGAACGATTCCCGCTTGGGCGATATTGTTAATCTGTACACGTGGGCCGAAGTCAATCTGGTTCGTACCAGAAAGTTCCGGCTCGGTCCGTTGCTGGAACTGGGCTTGGCCTTCTCCGGGCAGATTTATGACTACAACAGCAATCCTCAGAACCGATACATAGGGTCCAAGGTCTTTGTTATTTTCGGAACGGGACTGCAAGCCGAGTGGATGTTCACACCCCGATGGGCACTACAGGCAGGACTCTATCTGACCCATCATTCCAACGGAATGCTCCGCTCCCCCAATCAGGGCATCAATGAGTTGTCTGTGGGATTGGACGTGCGCCATTACTTGGAACAGGAATCTTATGCTGCCAAGTTGCCTGAAGCTCCCAAGAAACCCGATTATGCCAAGGGAATACATTATAATGTCTATGCGGCTGCCGGTGTACACAGCTGCCCTGTGGAGCTGGACGGCATTCTGGCATCAGACCATCCCGACGGGCTGGCTCCGGCACGTTTCAGAGGTGTTGTGGGTGCTGAGGCCGTATGGCGTTACGCTCCCATCTTCGCAACAGGCATTGGATTGGAGGCCGACTATGATGCCAATCACTACAGGGAGACCGACTTGCTACTTGCTGGCGAAGAAGACCCAGGGGGCTATTCACCCTTCCGCGTGGGAGCATATATCAAACAGGAGTTCTGGTACCGCCGTTTGTCGATACATCTTGCCGCTGGTGTTTATCTGTTTAAACGATGCGGACTGACGGAGGACGTTAGCCGTACCTTTGAGAAGATTGGCATTCGCTATCACTTCGGCCGTCAGAGAGGCGTATTTGCCGGACTGGACCTTCGCGCTCACCAGTTTGACCGTTCCTATTCCCTGGAATGGTCGCTCGGATATAGCTTCTGATTCTTGTTTATCCCCAGAGACTTACAGTCTGGACATAAACTTCTCCTTATCTACAATGAAGCGAAGATGAGTACCCTCGCCCAACAGCGTTTCGCCTGAGTAGGCAGCTATCCTGAAGCTAATCTTCTTACCCTCCACCTTCGTTACCTCGGCTGTGGCACTTACCACATCACCTACCTTGGAGGGTTTCAGATGAGAAGATTCTATATGTCCGCCAACGGTGGTGCTACCATCCGGCAGATCATTCTTTACAGCCAGCATGGCTGCATTCTCCATCAGAGCCATCATCATCGGGGTAGCCAGTACTGGCATATCGCCTGAACCAACTGCAATAGCGGTTACAGAATCCGTAACGGTTATTGTGCTGGTATATTTTAAACCTATTTCTAACATTGCCTTCTAAACTATCAACTTTTGTTAAATATGGATGCAAATTTAGCCATTTTCCTCGGATTATATCTATATTTGCGATAGAAATAAAGAATAAACATCTAAGTTAACATCATATTATTATTAACTCTTAATTCGTAAAACAATGAAGGACGTTCAGTTTAAGTACATCGGCGAAGCATTAATTCTGGCCATCGGTCTCTTCCTGACAGGAGGAGCCATCAGAAGCGGAATCATCAAGTTCAAGGAGATGGACCGTACCGTTACAGCCAAGGGTTTGTGCGAGAAGGAAGTGAAGGCTGACAAGGTAACCTGGCCATTGAAGTTTAAGGAGTTGGGGAATGATCCAGCCGAACTCTACGACCGTATAGAGAAGAATACCCAGACGATAGTTTCGTTCCTTAAGGACAATGGTCTGAACGAGGAAGAAATCTCCATCGCCCCACCTGCAATGGTTGACCAGCAGGCTAATATGAGCTACAGCAACGAGGAAGTGCGTTACCGTTATAAGGCCAACTGCGTAGTAACTGTGGTAAGTAAGAACGTGGACTTGGTACGTAAGATAGTAAGCAAACAAGCTGCCCTTATGCGCAGGGGAATTACCATAGTAGGTAATGAGTATGATGAGGGCTCACTCGTTAGCTATGAGTTCACTGGACTGAACGAGATAAAGCCTGAGATGATTGCCGAGGCTACCAAGAACGCCCGCAAGACGGCCGAGCAGTTTGCCACGGATTCCAACAGCGAGCTGGGTAAGATTAAGACGGCAGATCAGGGACAGTTCAGCATCGAGGATCGCGACCAGAATACTCCCTGGCTCAAGAATATACGTGTAGTAACTACCGTAGTTTATTATCTGGAGGATTAGAGAACTCTCTTCCTTCCGTTATGAATGTATATACCTTTCTGGGCAGGCCTATTGTTGAACCTGATTCCAGAAAGGTATATATATTTGTTATCATCGGCTGATTTGCTATGGAAATTCATCATCCCATCCTCCGACTCGGCTTCTGTTCCGTAGATATGAAAGGCATATAGCGCAGGAGACGTTGCTGCATTCATTGACTCGCTTGTACGGGGAAGCACCAACTTCACATATCGGCATCTTGCAGGAGAAGCCAGCACGGCTAACTTCTTGTTGGTCGACTCCACATTCTTTTTATTAACCACCATTGTCCAGCAAGCGTTCTCGTCACCGTCCGAAGAGATCAGCGACAGATCAGGACACTCTTCCGACAAGTATATCTGGTACGCATTCATATTCGTACCCGAAGCATCCACACTCTTGGCATCGTAAAGTTGGAATCGTTTTACATCGTACGTCTTCTCCAAATCTATTACCACATACCTGAGCGGGTCCGAAACGGGCACACCGCGTGAGGGGTTCCAGGCCCTGCCCTTTTCGGCCGTTCCTGTCAACAGATTCAGTGGAGAGCCTAATTGTGTGGATACATCATACGACAGGAGCACCGTCTTGCCTACCCCAATCATTCCGTCCGACCTGCTGATATCGCGTACATACTGGCCGTAAATATCGCATCCGTACAGACGAATGGCATTGTCTGCCTCGCCAGAGGGACGGATGCCACGGGTAAAGACCAGTTTCACGTAGCGTGCCTCCACAGCGGGGAACGTCACATCCTTCACGTCCTTACCTGCCACATTGTCCTCGTGCGCCACCAACTTCCATTCATCTGAAGCGTTGATTCGCACATACACCCACCATTCCGGCACATTGCCACAGTTCGATTCGCGCTTCCCCACATCTCTTACCACTACCCTGTTGACTTCATATATTCCCGTCAACTCCATCACTACCCACGGATTGGGCGTGCTGGTGTCGCACCACTTGCTGTTGGGGTACAGATAGCTGGTATTCATATTCTGGGGCCCCTCACTCTCCTTGGTACATCCGCTGTACGACTGAACAAAACAACGCATCTTTCCGCTGTTCACCGACTCCCATTGGTTCACAATCCCTTCCGGCACCTCTGCCGTTGGCATAGGGTCGCCCACATGGCCTGATGTCTTGGGGTCATATACAGCAACACCTACAAAGGAATCAGCACATCCGTAATACAGAAAGAACTTTCCCTGATGATAAACCAGTCCTTCCACAAAAACGGTGCCCGCTGCATACTGGCCGCTCTTCTCGAAGTCGGTCATCGGACGGAAGAAAGGTTTATCCAGTCTGTCCACCAATGTCAGAGGATTCTCCTTACTGAAGAGCATCTGACCTGCTGCGTATGTTCCTGCAGCCAGACTGGTATCGCCGGCTGAACCGCTCTTGTTCTTACCATTATATATAAGTATAATACCATCCTCTGTCTTAACGGCTGGAGGACCACATTCCGTCATAGTGCTGTCAAAATGCCCGTCCTTTGGCTTAGCCAATGCTTTCAGGCTGCCATCGCTGTTTACTATCGGAGTCCAGTTGACCAAGTCATCGCTCGTTGCGGCATACACAGCATATTCGCCCCAGTACATCAGGTACTTCTGCTCACCGTTTACTGTAACCTTACAGGCCTGCAGACGACCATCCTTTACCTCTGTCACTATGGAGCCCGACTTGCAGAACTGGTTGTTGAACTTCCCTTCGTAAGCATACTGGAAGCAGGGTCCGTGATGTGTCCACGTCTGCAGGTCCCTACTTGTTGCCACACTCAGACGTGCCGTCTTACGGTCATAGGCGGTGTAGGTCATCACATACAGGGGCGTTCCGTCCACATCAGCCTCCACTACTCTGGGGTCTTCGCAACCGCCCGTCCATTCATATTTCATGGACATGGCCGAGGAGTCGGGAAACATCACAGGCGTCTTCTGCCTGTAATCCACACTTATGCCGTCAGCACTCTCCACATACCCTATGCGAGATGTTCTCTTGCCTATTCCCACATTGGGGTTATCCTCGGCACGGTACAGGATGCACACCTTGCCGTTGTACTCCACGGCAGCAGGATTGAACGTGTCGGCACATTCCCATTT
>Ga0310786_10006594_pt1 | contig 15368 bp, 19 predicted proteins | sample AusTroGonzalo_MG_FD_203881 | JGI IMG/M metagenome (GOLD analysis project Ga0310786, IMG submission 203881) | Bovine rumen microbial communities from tropical cattle in Woodstock, Queensland, Australia - Gonzalo_03 (v2) (version 2) | ecosystem: Host-associated > Mammals > Digestive system >... | reverse complement strand
TTGGATCTTCGCCGTGCTCCGTCTTATATTGTTTGTACTGTTCATACGCATAATCCTGCGCTAAAGCCCATTGTGCCTCGAAGTCCTCGCCGCCAAATTGAGCTTTCGCTTTTGACTTCAACGGTGACCAATCCACGGCAAACTCGCCTTTTCCGGATTTATAGTTGAACGCCATTTTCATAAGATCCTTGGCATTTGAATAATTGTGCTCGTCGATATGTTCCAATACTTCTTCCAAAGGCACTCCGCTTTCAAGCATTTCACGGATAGCGATTCGGGCGAAAGGATCATTTTCCTTTCCACCTCGGCTGCCACTTCCGCCGCTACCGCTCCCGCGTGCGGCCTCGCGCTCTGCCTGTTTTGCGAGGATGTTCCTGATATGCCCGCCCTGCTTTTGAAGCGTGATCAATACGCGATCATTAACAACGCCGTTCATGATTCCATATTTATTCGCGATTGCGTCAAAAGCGTCCGGATCATCGACGCCCTGATTGATCAAATTCTGCTGTTCAAGCTCGCCCTGTTCGATCAAGCGGTTTTCCGCCGTGCGGTTCTGCTGATACTTCTTTTCGTACTGCGCCCAAAGTTTATCCGTTTGCTCTTCGATTTCGAGATCCGTCAATTCTTTTGACGTCATATCGTCCGGGCGGATAATATACGCGATTTCATACCCGCCGATATTCTGATCATCGGAGTGCACACCGCAGCCGTTCCCCCGCACATAATTGCCGTTCTCGTCCTCATAGTCGCGAGCGCCGGACGAATTTCCGTAATAGCCGCCGTTTCCGTCGGAAACTGTGACGTGCTCCAAGTTGTCGAAATTGGAAATATCGTCGCCGGGCGTCGCGTATACGATAATATCTCCCGCGTGAAGCTGCTGCCCGCTATAACGAATAAGGCTTGCACCGGAGTTTTCCGCCTGCGCTGCTCTGCAAAGATTCCCGACGTTGCGCTGTGCGGCATTGGCCGAGGCAAACCGGCAGAACTGCGAGAGGGCCTTCATCGAATATTCGACGCAACCGTTTCTCCCCTCGTCCATTTCCACGCCGCAAAGGGATTCCATCTTTGCAAAAAGCCCCTGCAAACTACCAAGATTCTTTGCATTGTCAATGACATATTGCCGAATATCGTCCCGCGTCGCATTGTTCCCGAACTTCGCCCACAAATCATTTGCCTGAGCAAGCTCGTGCGCTTCCTGCTGCCGCTTGCCCAGCATCGAAAGGACAGATACGCGCGTCTTTGGATCCAAGACATTATTATATTTGCTCGCAAGCTCGCCCATACGGGCATAATTGCTCGTGTTCACGGCAAACTGCATCGCCGCGCCTACCATCTGATTTTGAACGGCGCGGAGTTGCTGCTGTACCATTTCTTCACCGTACGCGCCCCACCGCTGCCGAACTAACGGCTCGGCCCGGTTCAAACCTTCCGCGAGGGCCGGATCAGAATATCCGCCGTTGCCGACAATATCAACGCACGTCGCGAGCTGATTATTATACTGCGTATCACGATAGGCTTCCGTCTGATCCATTTGATACTTCAGCATATTGTTGCGGCGCGTCGTGTTGTCGCGTTCAGTGTAAACATTGAACGCCTGCGCAGCTCTGCCAAAACCAATGAAAGCGCCGTACTTCTTCTGCACTTGCTCGATCGTTTTTTGATGAAGCTTGTCGTAATCGTCGACGACGTTCAGCGCGGCCTCCTGCTTCTTCTGCATCAGCTCCGCCGTGCCCTCGGACATAAGGCGATTATACTCGTTATTTGCCTCCAAGACTTTTCCGGTTTCGTACTGCTCCTTCATATCCATTAAGCCTTTGGCGATGATTAACCCCGTCTCGCCTTTCACTTTTGCAAGCGCCTGCTCTCCGGCGTTGCTGTAATGCAGATTTCCCGGTTGTATATAATACGCGGTCGGTGCGGCTACTCGCCCGCGCGTCTGATATGGTGCAAAGTCTCTCGCCATAATTTATCGCCCCTTGCCTCTATACATACCCGGTACCATAGTCGGCGCTGTCGATGGGATCGTTGCCCACGAATCAAAACCGCCGGACGAGGCCCCCTGCTTCGCGCTGCTCTTTGACGAATACAGACTTCCGGAAAGACTCGTCGCAAGCCCGAACACGCCGCCGATCAGCGCGTTCGTCATAGCGCGGCCTTTCGCGCTCCGATAATTGTTTGCATCGTTTTGATAGACTTTCGCCTGATACTGATAATCGAGCGCCTGATTCGAGAAGTCCGTTGCTTGCCGGGACTGCTTATAGGAGTTTTGCATACCGTTATAAAGCGACGTCTGCGTGTCGAAGTCCGTCGCGTCACGATCCTGCAAGAGAAGCGCCGCCGCGCTGCCGGTGCTGCTGATAACGCCCGCCTTGCCAGCGTTCGCCTTCATTTCGCCCGTGTGCCGCAGCCGTTCTCGACGTTCCGCCTCGACGTTCTGCGCAACCGCGCGGGCGGTTTCCTCCGCCGTCTTATTCGCTTGCATTGCGTTCTTCGCCGCATATTCCGCCTGCCCCGCTTGCAGCCTTGCGTTTGCCTCCGCCTGTGCCGCCTGCGCTTCAAGCTGCTCCTGCTGGGCGCGCCCCTGCATATAAGCTGTTCCCATTGTCCCCACAATGGAGCCTATGATCGCCGCCGTTACCGTGCACATAATTTAATCATCCTCTCCGAAGGTAAACTTGTGATACAGATTGCCATAAAAGCCATACGGCGCGGGCGGGTAGATCTTCGCGCCGATCCACTTCAGCCAAGCAATCGTCCTTTTGTTTTCCACGTCCACATAGTTATATAAAAAGTCCCAATCCTGAAGAAACGCGCGAATACCCTCGCGCGTTTTCTTTCCGGTATAGATCTTGTGCTTCGCCGTCTCTGTCGTCGCCAGCATCCAAATGACGCCGATTTTCTCGAAGGGGCTTTTCCGCACGACGCCGAACGCCGCCAAAGGTACGCCGTCCAGCTTGCAAACGTATGCACATTCGGACGCTTCCAAACAGTACAACGTTTCCTTCTCGATATTCGGGCCTATCGCGCCGACAAGTTCCCGCCGATCCTCCGCCCGCATCATGCGGGCGATCTCTTTCATATCCTCCGGCGTCGGCTTGGAATACACATAATCAGCCACCGGGCAGCACCTCCGGGATAATCGAAAGAACCGTCATAGGGAATGGATCCTCTTGCAGTATGTCAAGGAAAAGCGTATCGTCATAATTCGTCTGCGGCAGCGTGACCTTTTTCTTTCCGGTGTAAAGATTCGCCTGCTGGCCCATCGTCTCGCTCGTCCGCCATTTGATCTCGTCATGCGCACCGGAGGAAAGATCCCCGGACATGATCCCGAACGTACCGCCCAAAGAGTCCTTGAACATGACCGTCATGTTTTGGATCCTCTTCTTTCGAGACGCCCACGTTCCGTCCTCGCCGTTCATCTCGATCGGCATGGTTGCGATCTCCGTCGTGTACGACAAACCGACGGCAATACTTTTGTACGCTTTGGGCAGCGAAAGCTCGCCCTCGGTGGATACTGTCAAACCGGAAATCTTGTGCCCGTCTGCAACAACTTGCACTTCCTTTTTCGCGAGCCACGTCAGCCCCGTGATCGTATCCGTGGCCGTCTCTTCGTCGCGCTTGAAATATGAGTCGAGAAAGACGCCGCTTCCGGGAACCATCTGCTCCACTTGGCAATCGTCGCCGCGTTTCACCACGGCCCAAAGCTCGTCCGCAAACTCGCCCGGTATGCTGCAAAGATCCAACACAATACCCTGCGTGTCGTGCCGGTGCCAAGCGTACACGTCCTGCTCTTTGACATACGTCATACCCACAAACTCGCTGTTTGCCCTCGTGCACCATACGACGCTGTTCGGGATCTGCTGATACGTCATTCCCGTGACCGTCGCATTCTCGAATAAGTGCGCAGCCAAAAGGGAAACGTCGTCGCCGGTGTACTTGTCCACGTCATACGAATACGCGAGATCTCGGATAATGTTCCCGTGCTGCTGTACGTAAACGATCCGGCCGCCGATTACGACAGGATTGACGTCGCTGATCCCTCGGTATTCCTGCGCACGTGCCTGCTGATTCGCCGGCGTGAAACTTTCGCCGCCGCCTGAAACGCGGTACTCGCCGCCGCTCGTCAGCATGATCATTTCACCGAAGGAAACGATCGCCTTGATCCCGTTCATCTGACCGGAAGAAAGCGTGCCGGTGATCGCGTCGTCGTCCTGCGACGGGATAGACGTCCCGAAATTGTAATAATCGCCGGACTTCGACGCCCAATAAGTTTGCGGCGCTTTCTTTGATCCGGCGAAGATCAGACGATCCTCGAAAAAGCCGATCGTCTGCGGATAACCAAAATCGGATCCCCACGCCCCGATCGAGAAATTCGTTGTCGCCGAAGTAGATCCGAGTTTCTTCGTCACTACTGCCGTCGCCGACGTCGCCGAAGAAACCACCGTGATCTTAGCGATCCCATTGTAATCTTTGGCGAAAGCTTGGATCGTCACATAACCGCGCTGATTCGCGTCCTCACCCTCACGCACGGTCGTGTCAAACTCCGACGACGTCACGCGGTACGTCCGTATAACTTCGTCGTCGTTCGTGAACGTCATATTATAGTTCTGACTACGGTTGCCGCTCTGCCGTTTCAGCTGCGTCCACGTGCCCGCGTCGTCCAATTTCTCCACGATAAAGGAGCCGTTCCAAAAGCCAAAGCTTTCGACGTACACCGTCCCGCCAGGTACGCACGTCACGCTCATTGGCGTTGTCGGAACGCCCTTCTCATACTGCCCCGGTACTGTATGCGTGAAGCAGATCAGCTTGCCCACCATCGCCGCCGTGAAATAGGCCGCGCTCGCGGTCAATGAAATCGTGCCGGTCAACGCGCTCGGCGTAATAGAAAGGCTCGTCATGTTCGGATCATCGAACGGGCCGCCCGAAATATCCATCACATTATACGTCCATGACGTGAGGCTGTACCGAGTCAGCACCGCGGGCGGATGATCCGGGTGCACGATGAAAAGCACGTCGGCGCTCTGTGTATATTTGATCTTCGGCAAATCTGCTTCCGTGTACGGCGTATTGACCTCGATCGGATCCCCGCCACCATCGACGACGATCCCGCCCTGTGTAAAGAATCGGATCTTCCCCGCCGTAAATTCAAGGACGAAATTCTGATCTGTGTTATACGAAAACGGGATCAGACGTGCCGGTTTATTCGATTTTGTTTTTGTGACGAACCGGAAACCTTCCCGGCGTGTCACGCCGCCGTAACGCAAGACGATACCGTTCTTGATGATCGCCGCGCCGACGTCATATTTTTGTAGATCAGTCCTTCCCCAAAGGGCGGGGGTAAGTTCCCCGCCCGCAAAGGAAGGCCGTAATTGAAACTGTCCCATCACTCAAACCTCGCTGCAATAAACGTGTTCAGTTCCGGTACTTTTACGTTTTGCTCATTCTCCGCGCCCGCCGCAGCGTGCAGGAACATTCTCTCATATTCTCCCGTTGCCATTTGCAAGATCTGCGCGTTGCCCGTCAGCTTGAACGCAATGGACGCCGCCAGCTTCCACGAAAGCGCTTCACAGAAAGTATCGTCCATCAGTGCGACATCCTTCACGTCCGCCGTATACTCGGCGACCACGCGAGACTCGTTCGTGTTGACGATCAATCCGGAACTATCGCTCACGATCTGATAGCTGATAAAATCCGGCAGCGGCCGCAGCCGTTCCGGTGTCACCGTCGTATCCACGGCGTACAGCTTCCGAAGGCAAACACAATCCGCAGGGTAACGGTACGCGTACGCGTAATCCTTCGGCGTTTCCTCCATCGCAGCCAGCTCCACACGACGCGTCGCCCACGGCCACGGATAACGACGGAGAACCACGCGCCGATCGTGTTCGTAGAATTGCGAGCACTTGCGCGCGGCCTCCGAGTTTTCCGTCATTGCCTCAATGGGGCTTGCTCCAATGCGAGATAAAGCCATATTGCAAATCTCGATCTTGTCCATAATGAAATACGGGACGCGTTACGCGCCCCGCCCTTTCCTTGCTTTCTTGACGGGCTTCGGCGCTTCCGCTACCTTCTCCGCCTTCTTGATCTCTTTCACTTCCGGCTGGACTTCCACTTTAGGGGCTTCCGTCTTGGCCGTCGCCGCCGGCGCCATTTCCTCGAAATGCTCCGGGACTTCTACCGTATCACCCATTGTCACGATCTCGCCCTTCTTATACAGGCGGTTGCCCCAATAGCAAGTCGTCTTGACAATATACTCCTTCATCAACAACTCACCCACTCTTACAGATCAACTCGGATCCCGTTCTGCAACGACGCGCTGACCTTGCCGCCTACGGGGGACGTGCCAGTTCCGACAAGCCGCACATAACGATTACCCGGCTTGATCGGCGCGTGAAATTGTGCCAGCTTGCAAGGTTTCGAGGTCTGCGGTGCAGAAGCCGGAACCGTGATCTCCACTTCATCAACCGGCGAGGCGAAGTTCTCCGCCGCCGAGGACTGAAGCTTGAAAGAGTCCATGCTGCCGCTGGTCAGTTTCGCCGTCAAAGTGACGTCGACATAAAGCGGAGACAGAAAGCCACCGGTCGATCCAAGATCAATGACGTCGCTCGTCATGGACGACGCGCACGTTTTTTCCGCAAAGAAGCGGTTTTCCGCATCAATATATGCCATGTCGTTTTTACCTCCAATCTATTACACGAGCTGCGATTCCGTATTGAGAAGCGCATCACAACGCAGGATAGGAATACCCCAGAAATGCGTGATCTTCTTCCCGCCGTACTCGTCGATCGTCAGACGGACGTTGTTCTTCTTCGCCGCGCAAATGTCGAGGTACGTCTGCACCTTGCGATTTGCAAAGATCGCGAGCTTGACTTTGTCCGGGTTCTCGATCTGATTGTACGCCATGATCATCTTCTCAACGAAAGCGTCCGCATCGTTCGCCGTCAGCTTGGTCGTGTCGATATTCGCAACACGAACCACATAACGAGGATCGCGAACCGCGAGGCCCATGTCCCAATTATACTGCGACTCGTAACCGTAGAACTCGCCGCCGTCGGCGTCGTACATCTTCACGCGGCCGTTGTCCCTGTATTTGAAACCGGCGCTCGTGCCTTTCGGGAAAATGCCGTACACGGTATCCATGCCAAGACCGACAAACCAAACGGAAGTCAGAGAAGAACCCGTGCCGCCAGCATCGATGATCTGATCAGCCCAAATGCTGTCCTGATTTGCCTTGCTGTAATAGTACGCGGAAAGGCCGGTAAATTTCGCCGGCGTCGCCTTCTCGTCGCCGTAGAAGAACGTTGCAGCCATTTCCTGATTCATTGCTTCCTGCTGCGCGACGTTCTCCGACAAACGCCAATTATTGTCGTTGCCGTTGATCTGCATAAGCTTCTCGTCAACTTTAGCCAGCGCCTCCATACCGCCACAAGTGAAAGACACCTGTTTGCTCTTGCTCTTGGAGGGCTTGACGCCTCGGTTGATCAGACGCCATGCAACGTCCGGCAGCTCCGCGCGCATAACCGCGACCTCCTGCGTCCCATCATTACACTGTTTGAAAGGGAGAACGTCCAAAATCCTATTGGTCTGCGCCTGAAGCTCAATGACCTGCTGATTCAGTCGTTCGCCCTTCGCCCCGAATCTCGCCGCCCAGTCATGCAGGGTGACAAAATTCACTCCAACTGTTGCCATTAGTACCACTATCCTTTCTTTAATTATATGTGCTATTGCCAAACAACAAATCTGCGGCGCTCTTGGCCTGCGGCGCGGGCTTGCTGTCAGGTGCCGAGTCCTCTACGAGGTATCCGCCGATCGTTTGCAGGAACCTCTGAACCGTCGGAGAATAGGCAAGGCCACTCTCCAAAAGCTCTTTCATCAGACTTCCCGTGTCGTCGAACGTGTCAACCGCGAGCTTCGCGATCTTCATCTTCTCCGGTGTGGCAAGTCCTTCTTTTGTGCACTGATCCGCCCACGCGTTTTTCTGCTTCTCGGCGAGGCTGATCTGCTCCATCATAATATCCGAATGGAGTTTCACAAGACCGTCCGCCTGCTCCTGCGTCAAACCGATCGAGTGCGCAAGCTCGGTGAATTTACTTTCGATCTCCGGCGTCATAGAAAGACCTTCCGGGAGATTGAATGTGTACTTCTCCGGCAGCCCTTCCGGAGTCGCCTGCTCCGGTTTATCTGCTGCCGTGCCGGCCGCAGCTGTCCCCGTCAGCTCTGCCGTCATAGTCTGCGCTCCGGTCGGCTGTGCCGCTTCCGGTGCCGTGCCGCCCGCTGCCCCTACTTCGGGGGCCTCCGGTGCCGCCGTCGTTGTAGTCGTATCTACCGCATCATTCATCATCATCCATCCTCTCTTTTCGTCTCTTGTGCTCCCGCAACATTAAGTATTCAAGCGCTAAACCGTCGGCCTTCTCGCTGTTCGCGGGAATGTTTCGTATGATCCGGAGAAGATCTTCGCCGACAGATCGCCGCCCAATATTCCACCAATCCTGCGCGTGGTTGCCGGAAGCACCCAACGCCCCCACGCCGCATAAATCAAGAAGCTCTGCGACAAACTGCCGCCCATTCTCGGTCGTCATGATGTACGCGATATTATCAGGATTCAAATCACGCACCTCCCATGATCGATCCTATCGTGCGCTCGTCCGGTTGGATCTCGGACATTAACCGCGCAGCTTCAACGCCCTTCTTGAGCGGATCGGCCATAGCCTCCATATTGGCGAGCTGCTGCTGTTTGGCCTGCTGCTCTGCCCGCGCCTTGCGCATCTTGGAAACCTCTTCTTCGTCGCGCATAATGCTTTCCGGCGTGCCCGTGTATTGCGCGTGCTTCCGGATCGTGGCGTCGAGATCGAGATTGTCCATAATATCGGGCGAAATGCCCGCGAGATTTCCTGCCAGCGCCAGCGTCTTTTCCATCGCCGGTGCAGCGACGGCCTTCTGCGCTTGTGCCAGCAAAGATATAAACTCCGCCTTGATATTGCTTTCCTGCCCTTCAAGCTCCTTCGGTATCGGCGGGAATAAACCGTTACGCAGGCAGATCTCGAAGGTGCGCTTCGTCAAGGGCGCGAGCACTTCATTGTGCATCTGCTCCAAGACCGGCGAAAGCATGAGGAGTTTTTCTTCGTGCCGCTCCGCCACTTCCCGCGCCGTCATTTGCGGCGTGTCCGCGCTTGCCAGCATCACGAAAAGATCGTTGAAGAACGCCGCCCCGATTTGGCTTTGCTTGAATTGGATCACCTGCATAACGTCCTCGCGGCTGCCGGTCGTCTCGAATAGCGGGCGGATCCCGCTTCCGATTGTCGGATCCGGGACGAGCGTCTGCTTACCCGGCAATCGGTTCACTTGACCGACGGACGCCGGAACGATCAGCGGCGGATTCGCCCTGTTTTCGAGGAGCTGCATATTGACGCTTTCCAGCTTTTGGAGCTGCATACAATTTCCCAGCGCATTGTGCCCCGGCCCGGTGCCGTAGATCCCGTTCGCGACCGTCGTCCACCTCGGCATAAGGAAAGGACACTGATGATACCCGGAGATCTTCAGGAACTTCTCCGTCTCGGTCGTCTCAAAGTAGTACGCCCTCCACGGGAAATTTCCAACTGTCAGCACGTCCGGATCATAATTCGGATTCTGTTCGATCAGGACTTGCACTTCAAAATCTGCCTTGTCGTCGATCTGCGCGTTCGCGTTCCAGACGGCGTCCGAAACAACGTCCTCGCCGAACTCGTCGATCAGCTGCCAAGCTTTCATACGGAACTTTCTCGCGAACCGGACGACGCGACCGCGCGAGTCCACATCGCCCGCGTACTCGCCGCACGTGTACGGCCTTGACCAAACCGCCGTGTTGTAGTCCTCCAAGAGAAGCGCCGCCGCCGTGCCGAACTGCGCAAGCTCCGCTTCCAGCTGGAGCAGCATATTGTAAATATTCGACTTGGCGTAAACGTCCATTAAGATCTCTTTGCAATCGTCGAGCCAAAGCTTGACCGTGTGGAAACTCGCCAGCTCCTCGTCCGCAAGTCCAAGCTCGAACCACGGCCGGGAAGGTGACGTCAAACCGCTATGAAGGCCGGCAGCACATTTGCCGTGGGCTTCCATAGGATACGGATCGAGCAGGAAGTAATCACGCCGGCGGCCTTCCGACGTACGATTATCTTCGTCAAAGCGCCCGCGCACGGGATTTATGTATCGGGATAGTTTCCGCCACGTGTCCTCCTGCTGCGACCGTTCCTCATACATTTGTTCGATGATCCGCCGTTTCCGCTTCAGCGTGTCCGCATCGGCGAGAACGGCCTGCATCAGTTTGTCAATGCCCATAACGCATCACCCAAGCGTTTTCTTCTTCTCGTCTGTAAAATAACTCCGAATGTTTTCGAGCGCTGCTGCCGCCGTGCCCATCGTAAGACCGGCGCCCGTGTTCGTCGCCGCCCGGCCCTTCGCCTTCGCAATGTTCTTCCGCTTCTCCTGCCGCTCGCTGTCCGTCTCGCTCTCGGTCTGAACCGGCGACGCCGAAGGCGCGCTCTGCTGATACACCGGCTTCTCTACAACCTCGGTATGACCGCCGCCGCCGCCCCCGAAAAGTTGCAGATCAAAATTCTTTGATACGTCGTTCATGTTGCTCACCCTTTCAATAATTTCTTAAAGCGTCATACGTTTCGCCGTCGTCGTCCGGCAACCGGCCGCCCGCCGTATAGACAGGCAGCGCAAAGGTCAAGGCCAAGCTGTCGGCCATATCCGGGCTTTTGCCTATTTTCTCCTTGACCTTGTCTTTCGGTTCCAAGATGATCTTCCCGTTCGGCGTAAATTTATATTCAACCACCGAAAGCTCACTCTTCAGCTTTGGATCCGGTGGGATCGCACCGCCGCCCTCCATCCACGAGCGAACCGCGAAGAACATTTCCGCGCGCTTATTCGCGTACCGTTCATTCGAGGCCGCCGCGCCGAAGTTGACGTCCGTCACGTGATACCGCAGCTGTCGCAGCCGGTCGATCACGCCCGCGCCCATCGCGCCCACGTCGATAAAGACGGCCGTCGGTTTATACTGCCGCATGACGTCGATCACGCGCTCCGCCGCTTGCATGGTATCAAGCCCGCGATAAACTTTCTGCGCTCTGCACCATAGCCCCTGACGGATCGTCAGCACGGTAGAATCGTCCCCGAACCGTGCGACGTCCACGCCGAGGATCACCGGCTGCCCTCTGACGTCTTTTTCCTGAAGCTCACGAGCGGCCGACGCGGTGACGAGATCGATCGGCAGCACAATGTTAGACGCCGAGGCCGAGAAATCACAGTATAACTCTTGACGGATCGCGAGATCTGTCATGTCGCGCGTCATGTCGTCGATCTCTGCTTTCGGCAGCACGCCCGTTTCATCCACGCGGTAAAGGCAGGAATACCATGAAGGCTCCCGCTGCGCCTGCTGGTACATTTCAAAAAATTGATTCTGCCCGCACGGCGTTCCAATGATCACCGCCCAGCCTTCCCTATCGGAAAGCGCCGGACGCAACACTTCATCCCATAGCTCGCGTTTAATGTTCGCGTACTCGTCGAGAACGACGCCGTCGAGGTAGATCCCGCGCAGCGCGTCCGGGTGATCGGCGCCTATGATATAGATCCGCGCGCCCGGCCAGCCGATCTTTTGCGTCGGAAATTCGACGAATAACTCCGACTCGTTAATCTTCATGCCAGGGATCACCGACGTATAATGCTTGACGTATTGCCACGCGATCAACTTCGCTTGGTTGCGGAAAGGCGCGACGTACGCGAAGTTCGGCGCGTCCTTCTTGCACATGATCGCCATCTTGATCAAATGATTCACGCTGCCGACGGTCTTACCAAATCGACGGTGACACACGAGCACGCTGAAGCGGTGGGATTCAAGCGCCGGGTGCAATTCCTTTTCCCAAATCGGGCGGGGCCGGTACGGGATCGTGATCTTATTTTCCATCGCCGGATCCCTCCCAGCCTATGATCTGAATCGGCCCGCCGTCCGCGCCGGAGATCTGCGATTTGTTGATATACATTCCATCCATTTTGTTCAGCGTGTCGATCGCCTTGATCGATACGTCTGCTTTGCCGTGCTGGGCAATCTCCGAAAGAATGATCCGGCGCTGCTTCGCGTCGATGATCTTCGCGTCCTCCGCTTTTGCACGCAGCTCTTCAATTCTGCTACAAATACCAACATTATCCAACAATCGCGACGCGCTATTTGCGGCAGACCTCGCGCTCGACGCTTTGTAGCCCGCGCGCTTGTAGGCTTCGGCGGCGTTGCCGCTTTTTACAAATTCTTCGCAAAAAATTTCCTGCTTCCTGTTCATGACAACGTCACCACCTTTCGTGTGCAATCAAAAAGCCGCTGCAAAATGCAACGGCTTTTCCGAGGAAAGGAGAAACCCCGGCGGAAGAAACTGAAAAAACCTTTAGGAGGGTAGCGATGCTCTGAGTTTCACGCCTCGCTTATAAGTAGGATACCACATATTTTTAGAAGTTATACCCGGTATAAAGATTTGATCAAAAAACTTTTATTAGCTGCGCCTGACACGCGCATTTGACTTCATAATCCCGGATCCTTCCGAGAACGTCACTATACGTCTGCTGGGCTATGTGAATAGCTTGGCACGTTGAAACATAACCGTCGCCCTTGTACCTACGACGAAATACTTCTTTACGGATAGTATCCCGCCCGCACCATTTACGGACTGCGGAAATGACTTTAAGCCAACGTTCCGGCCACTCCACCGAACGCCCGTCCACGTCCACCTCGCGCAGCTCGTCCGCCAACCGGATCGCCTGCGCTTCCGTCGGCTTGGAAATGGCGGATCCGCCGCTGGGAATCTCCGGCGCTCCGAAAACGGAAAGCCGCGCTTCTTCGACGGCTTCCGCAATCTGCTTCTCGTGACAGATCATGTACTCGATCAGTCGGACGTTCCGATCTCGCGCCCTGCGCTGCTGCATCGTCTCATACCTCCTCATCATTATTCCTTTATCAGCTTTGAAAAATCTATCTCCTGCATCCGCGACAACACAGACGCCATCATGCAGCGCATAGACGCATTTATCAAGTGATCCTCGCTCCTGTCTCCCTTCCGGAACATATTCAAATGCCGGATAGCTCTCGCCGCGTGCTCCTCCGCCGGAATGTCTTTCCAAGTCTCCCCCGGATGTTTCTTCGCTCCGGCAGTCAATCCCGCCGCAACCCTATCCAACCATTCAGCGTCAATAAATCTGTACTCGTTATCCTCTTGATCCTGCGGATATTCCATCAGCATCGCTTCAGTGTCTACCTCAAAACTCATTGTCCCGCCTCCTCAATCAAACCAATATGAAAGCACTGCTCCACATCCTATACCGACAGGCAAATTGATTATCAACGGAATACGCATCCCGTGATACCCGTGATACAACACTCCAATCGTTGCCACCAAAAAGCAAATCGTAGTAAAAATCAACACTTCCTTTTCATCGCTCATTGTCCCGCCTCCTGTTCAAACTCCTCGTATTGCTCCGCCAAAGCGTCAGCAAGTGTTTTTATGGCGGTCGCCCAAACGTCTTCATCGTACCCTTTAAGCAGTAGGCCAAGCGTTTTTCCAAGCGCAACCGAAGCCTCTTTAATATTCATTTTCCCCTCAATATCGACTTTCGCATTATCGCCAATCAATATAATCTCAATTTTCCCGTCGCTCTTCATTGTCCTTTCCTCCCCTTCTCGTAGATCAGCTCGTCTATAAGACGCGCCACCTGCGGCCGCGTCATAGATTCCAACGCGTACCATTCCGGATCATATTCCAGCTCGTTGATCAGCTGCCTGGCGAAGTCAAGCTGCGCCTGCGTCGGTTGCCGCCGCTGCGCCTGCAGTACTCTGCAAATGTCCTCCATAAGCTCGCGCCCCTTTCGGCTCTCGTTGTTGCACTTTCTCGATCCTCGCTTTCAGCGCCTCCATCAAACGATCCTGCGTTCCGGCCTTCGCATCCAGCGCCGCCGCAACGTCCTCGTCCAGCCCGCCCTCGACCGTAAGCAAATGGACGAAAACTTTCTGCTGCTGCCCTTGCCGGTGAAGCCTTTTGTTCGCCTGCTGGAATAATTCCAATGACCACGTCAGCCCGAACCAAATCACCTGATTGCCCCCGTCCTGAAGGTTGAGTCCGTACGCGCATGACGCCGGGTGCGCAAGCAGCACGTCCACCTCTCGACGGTTCCAAGCGTCGGCGTCCTCTGCGGTTTCCAATAACCGGACGCGAAGGCCCCGATCGGACAAGACCTTCAGGATCCGATCTTTGTCGTGCCGGTACCCATAGAACACCAACGCAGGGGATCCGTTCAGCTCGTCCACCAATTCCAAGAAAGCCTCCAATTTACAATCGTGGATCTCGGCGACGTCATGCTGAGCGTCATATACCGCCCCATTGCAAAGCTGCAAAAGCTTTCCGGAAAGGGCCGCCGCGCTTCCGGCGTCGATCGTCTGCGCGTCCACGGTCAAAAGCATATCCTGTTCCAATCTGTCGTACGCTTTCTGCGCTGCGAGATCCAGCCGGACGCGTCGAATATCCATCAAACAATCCGGCAAGGAAAGATAATCCTCCGCCTTCATGCTCACGCACAGATCGGAAAGCTTCGACCAAATCGCCTGCTCGCTCCCCTTCTTCGCCGCCCATGAAAAGATCCTGTCACGATCCCGCTGATCAGGAACGAAATACCTCTCACGGTAATGCGTGATATATTGCCCTAACCGTTCGCCCCGGTCAAGCAGATAGATCTCTGCCCAAAGATCAATCAGTCCGTTCGGCGCCGGCGTGCCGGTCAGCCCCACGATCCGGGATATGTGCCCGCGTACCGCCCGCAGTGCTTTGAAGCGTTGTGCCGTGTGATTCTTGAAACTCGAAAGCTCGTCCAGTACAACCATGTCAAAGGGCCAATCGTTTTTATAGTACTCGACAAGCCACTTCACATTTTCCCGGTTGATCACGTAGACGTCGGCAGGCGTATATAATGCCCGCGTCCGTTTCGTTTGGCTGCCCAGCACCGGGACGACACGAAGATGCTTCAGGTGATCCCACTTCAAAGCCTCCGACGTCCACGTTGTTTCAGCCACGCGCTTCGGTGCGATCACAAGAACCTTCGCGATCTCGAACCGGAAATATCTAAGCTCATTGATCGCCGTTAGCGTGATCACCGTCTTGCCCAATCCCATATCAAGGAAAAGGCCCTGCGCATTGTTGGCAAGCAGCCGGTCAATGCAGTATTTTTGATATGGGTGCGGGGTAAATTTCATTCGTTATCGCCTCCCTTTCGCAGCCCCCTCGTACGAAGAAATTTTTCAAGCCCCCAGTGTTTCGGATAATTCAAAGAAGCAACGCAAGCCGCGCCAAAAGCAAAAGGAC
>Ga0310786_10006592_pt1 | contig 15372 bp, 5 predicted proteins | sample AusTroGonzalo_MG_FD_203881 | JGI IMG/M metagenome (GOLD analysis project Ga0310786, IMG submission 203881) | Bovine rumen microbial communities from tropical cattle in Woodstock, Queensland, Australia - Gonzalo_03 (v2) (version 2) | ecosystem: Host-associated > Mammals > Digestive system >... | reverse complement strand
TTGGTCCTTTCGGACATGTCGAACTGGGTGAGGGTGTAATTAGCAGGTTTCGGGTAATCGTCCGAAAGGGGATCGACGGCACTCTTGGTACAGGAAAGGGCCATGAGGCCTGCGGCTATATAGATAAAATACTTTTTCATATTCGCTTACCACTGGGGATTTTGTTTGATGTTGGTGTTCTGGCTAGTCTCCAGGGCCGGATAAGGAAGCAGGTTGTGCTTGCCTTCCTTGAAACCGTATTTGGAGGCGTCCTTGTTGTACTGCTGGTAAGAGACATTGCCGTTGGCATCCAGGGTGGGGATCTCTCCGCCCTGATTCTTCAGGCAGTCGGCGGCGATGCCCCAGCGGAGCATGTCCTGGAAACGGGTTCCTTCGCCGCAGAGTTCACAGCGCTTTTCCAGCTGGATATCGGCGAGGGTGACGCCGGTCTTGGTAGATGCCTTGGCGCGGGTGCGTATTTCATTGTAGTACTTGTCGGCTTTGTCCTGGTTGACGCCCAGGTTGGCCTCGGCGGCCAGCAGCAGTACTTCGGCATAGCGCATGTAACGCGGGGAGTTGGTATCGGCATAGCCCATACCGGCTCCGGGGGCTTCGCCGGCCAGGCGGCGCCATTTCCACATGAAGAAACCCTCGTTGCCATAGAGGCTCATGCCGTCCTTGATGGTATTGCCCAGGGCCACCATCTGAGGATAGGTCTTCAGGCTTTGGTTGAGGCGGTAACCATCTTCCCCTTCGGCCTGGACAAAGGCGTCATAGAGGGACTTCTGGGGATTGCACTGGCCCCAGCCCATGGAGGAGAAATCGGACGTGAGGTTCATGGCGTCGGTCTTCCAGTGGATGCCGATGCGATAGGTATTGATATTGACCCATACGGCGGCGGGGTCATCGACCCTGCGGATGGTGAAGAGTTCTTCGCAGTTGAAAGCGTTGTCGTAGCGCTGGAGGTCTTCGTATTCGCCTTCATAGAGGGCGTAAAGCTTGCTTTCGATGACTTCGTCCAGCACCCTGGCGGCATCGGCCTTCTTGCCCTGCCAGAGGTAAACTTTACCCAGGATGGCCTGTGCAAACTGTTTGGTGGGCTGCCAGGTGTCTTTGTCGTTTACATGGCTCTTCTGGGCCAGGGCGCCGCTGCCGATGGCTGCGGTGAGCTCGGTTTCCAGGAAACTCCAGAGCTCTTCATCGGTGGAATTGCCCTGTGCATACTCGCTGGCCTCCAGTTCGTGGTCCACGATGGGCGGGTTTCCCCACAGGGAAGCCAGTTCGAAGTGGGCCCAGGCACGAAGGACGCGGGCTTCTTCCACCACGCGCTTTTTCACGGGAGTGTCAGGCTCTACGTGGGCAATGGCGACGTTGCAGTAGTAAATGACACTGTAATAACCGCTGAACAGGTCCTTGATGTTGCTGAGTTCGCTGTCGAAGGTATATTCATTCAGTTTTTCCATGCTGGCGGCGTCGTTGCGCTGGGATCCGCCTGCCCAAAAATCGTCGGAGAGCATGTTCTTGGTGATGAAGATGCTGCTTTCCATGTTGCGGAGGGTGAGCATGGTGTAGGCGGTGGCCGTTTCGGCCTCTTCGTCGGTCTTGTAGTAGGTGTCGTAGTTCAGGGAACCGTGCTGGTCAATGTCCAGCTTGTTGTTGCAGGCAACCGTGGCGCCCAGCATCAGGATTCCGGAAAGGATATAGGTGAATGTCTTTTTCATAACAAACGGAGATTAGAAGGTTAACTGGACACCGAATACGACTTTCTTGGAGGTAGGATAGCTTCCGCTGTCAACACCCAGGGACTGGCCGATGCCGGTAATTTCGGGGTCAAAGCCGGGATAGCTGGCAAAGGTGAAGAAGTCGTCCAGGGAGGCATAGACGCGGAGATGGTGGATCCGGATCTTGGAGAGCAGGGTCTTGGGCAGGGTGTAACCCAGCTGGATCTGCTTGATCTTGAAGTAGGAACCGTCAAAGACGCTGGCCGATGAGATGGCGTACTTGTCCAGACCGTTGGCTCCGGCACGGGGCTGGGTAGCCTGGGTATGGGTGGGCGTCCAGCGGTCTGCCGTAAAGTAGGTGAGCTTGTTGTAAGCACCGCTGGTGCTGTTCAGGGAGCAAAGGATATCGTTACCGTAGGAGCCGGTACCGAAGACCAGGAGGTCAATGCCCTTCCAGCCGGCCGTGAGGGTGATACCGCCGGTCAAATCCGGGATGCCCTTTCCGATATAGGTCTTGTCTCCGTCGCCGATGGTGGGGTCGTCATCCAGGTTTTCGAACTCGGGCTCACCGGTGGAGGCGTTGATGCCGCTGAACTTGTAGCCGTAGAAATACCAGGCAGGCTGGCCCACTTCAAAGCGGGTAGGCGCCAAGGTGGAGCTGATGTAAGTAGCCGTCTCGTGAATCTTGGTCACCCGGTTCTTGAGGGTGGAGAGGTTGGCCCGGATGCTGTAGTTGAAATCCTTGCCGATTTGGTCGCTCCAGCCCAGTTCAAACTCGAAACCGGTATTGCGGATGTTGCCGGCATTCATGGGGGAAGCCGTCACACCCATGATGGTGGAGGGAACCAGTCCCTCTACGATCAGGTCCTTGGTGGTCTTGTTGAACCAGTCCATGGAGAAGGTGAGCCGGCCGTTCAGGAAGCGGGCGTCCAGACCCAGGTCGGTCTGCTCGGAGGTCTCCCACTTGAGCTCGTTGTTGCCGGAGGAAGAGGGGGCATAACCATATATATACTTGTAGTCGGGACCGTCGCTGGTAGGAAGGGCTTCCGTTGCATAATAATTATAGAAGGAAGCGATGGAATTGGCATAGCGGTATCCGCTGAGGGAAGCGATGGAACCGTTCTGTCCCCAGCTGGCGCGGATCTTCAGGAACGGAAGCCAGCTTCTGGCGCCTTGCATGAAGGGTTCCTCGGAGATGGTCCATCCGGCCGATACGGCAGGGAAGTAGCCCCAGCGCTTGGTAACGGGGAGGACGGAGGTATCGGCCGCATCGGCTCTGAGGGAGGCCTGGACCAGGTATTTGCCGGCGTAGCTCCAGTTGATACGGCCGAAGTAGGCGAGCTTGCGGTTGAACAGGTCCTCACCGCCGTAGATTCGCACACTGGAGTTGGCCGAGCGGTAAGCGAAGTAGTAGAACAGGGGGTCGTTCTTCTGGACACCCAGGTCTCCTTCACCGCCGGAAGTGGCTCCCGACACGGAGAAATTATGCGTCTGGCTGTAGGATGTACCCAGCATTACGCCCAGGTTGTGTTTTCCGAAATCGTGGTTGTAGTTAACGAAGTTTTCCCATTGGAAGTAGCCGGGTACGGAGGCGGAACTGGCCAGGGTGACATAGCTCTGCTGGGCCTTGGGATTGGCGTAGTAGGGGATGTCATAGGTGTATTCATTGGCTCCCGTCAGGCGGTAGGAAAGGCGGGTGGTAATGAGCAGTCCTTTGATGGGAGCAAAGTTGAGGAAGGTGGTACCGTTGATGACCATCCTTCTGCTCTTCATGTAGGAACGGTCCCGGAGGATGAGCGGATTGGGGTTGGAGTCGACGATAAAGTTGGAGACGCCGTAGTAATTGCCTTTTCCGTCTCCCAGTAGGCCGCCCCAGGACGGGTTCTCCAGGATGAGCTGCATATTGGCGGGCAGTTCATTGGCCGCATATACGGGCTTGGTGAGGGGATCAAGCCGCAGGACGGAAAGGACGGTGTTGAGGTCGGTATGGGAGTTAATGACAGTACCGGCATCGGAAATGTTGCGGCCGTTGGCATATTCCAGCTGGTTGTTGGAGCCGAACTCCAGCCAGGATTTGATCTTCCAGCTTACATTCACCATGCCGGTGAGCCGTTCGTAAGTGTCGGCCTTGCCAGCAAACATTCCGTTGTTGTTCAGATAGTTAAGGGAAGCATAGAGCGTGGCTTTGTCGTTTCCGGACTGGAAGGAAAGATTATGGCGCTGCATGTTTCCGGTTTCAAAGGCGGTATTGACCCAGTCGGTGTTGGTCTGGAAATCCCAGTTGCGGTACACCTGGTCCAGGGTCAGAAGACCAGCCTCTGTATAGTAATCAATGTACTGGTTGGCGTTCATCACGTGGGGAACCTTGCCCAGGCTCTGGAGGGTGTACTGGAACTCGTAAGACACTCTGCCTTCACCCTTACCCTTCTTGGTGGTGATAAGGACCACGCCGTTACCGGCAGAGGCACCGTAAATGGCGGCCGAGGCACCGTCCTTGAGCACCTCCATGGATTCGATGTCGTTGGGGTCGATGCCGCCGATGTCGGAAGTGACGCGGCCGTCAACCACATAGAGGGGATCGCAGTCTCCGTTGGAGGAGATACCGCGGATGCGGATGGTAGGGGAGGCGCCGGGACGGGCCGATGAGTTCATCACCTGCACGCCGGCCGTCTTGCCCTGGAGGGCCTGGCTGGCATCCGTGATGGTACGGGCTTCCAGGTCCTGGCTCTTCACGGAAGAGATGGCACCCGTGAGGTCGCTCTTTTTCTGGACGCCGTAACCCACGACCACCGTTTCTTCCAGCTGGAGATTGTCCTCTTCCAGGGTGATGGTGACGGTCTTGGACTCGTTGACGACAAATTGCTGGGGCAGATAGCCCAGGGCAGAGAATTCCACCGTACTCCCGGCGGGAACGGTGATGGAGAAATGGCCGTCCATGTCCGTGACGGTGCCGTTGGTGGTCCCTTGCTGGACTACGCCGACACTGATGACCGGACCCAGGGCGTCCACGACGGTGCCGCTCAGGGTAACCCGCTGCTGTGCGCGCAGGGCAGGGCAAAACAGCAAGGCCGACAGCACAAATACTGTCAGTCTTTTGAATGCAGAATGAATCATAGGGTACATTTGTATTGGTTTAGTTTATGTTTGCGGTTGGTACTGCTGCAAAGTTCCCTATAATTATGCGGGCGCGCTTGTGTGTGCATTCAAGATGTTTCGAAATGATGCAACCCGGCCTTTAGATTCTGTGCAAAAGTGTTGGATTTTGTGCAAAGTCGTGTTTAAGTGCGTTTATTTCCTTATATTTGAGTCATGAAGATTCACGTGATTCTCCTGGTGGCCTTCGCCTGCCTCGCCTGTGGCCGGCAGATTCCCCTTCCCGAAGAGGATTATTCGCATGCTGTCACCAATCACTTGTCCAGCGGGCAGGTCAACGCTTTTGCCGAAGATACCCACGGACAAATCTGGATGGCTACCGCACGGGGCCTCAACCGCTTTGACGGAAGAGATTTCCACCAGTTCTTCCATGCCCCGGAAGATTCCCTTTCCCTGCCCGACAACAATGTAAGCGACCTCAAGATTTCCGATGACGGAGTTCTCTGGGTGGCCACTTGGAACGGTGTGGCACGGATGGATGAGTGCGGCCGATTCCACCGGATTGTACCCGACGGGAAGGACGGATCCGTCTTCAAGATGGCCATCATGCCTTCGGGGGACCTGTTTGCTGTTTTTCAAAACCACGTTTCGGTTTGCCGGAACGGATCCACTGTTTTCGAGCGTGTACTGGATACCCCGGAATCCTATGGCCAGACCTGCCTGTATCCCGGTACCAGGAATACCCTGTGGGTGGTTACCGTCAATGAACTCTATTGCCTGGATGCGGAATCCTTGGAGGTGGAAATCCGTTACGAGAATCCCCATACGGTCCTTCGCAGCCACTTGACCCGGGACGGAATCCTGTGCCTGGCCGGTTCCCGCCATTTCTCCCTCTTCAACACGCGGAGCCGTCAGTTCCAGTCTTATGACCGGAAGAGTTACGGCTGGCCGGAACTGGCGGACTGTGATGTAGATGTCATCCATGAACCCGAAGAGGGCAAACTCTTGTTTGCTACTTCTTCCGGCCCTTGCTTTTATGACCGGACCAACGATATATTGCTTGCGGGAGACGATGCCGGTTTTCCTTATTCCATTCCCGACAGCCGGATAAGGAGTCTCTTTACGGATTCCAACGGTTTGTTGTGGATAGGGCTGGAGGATCAGGGATATGCCGTATCGGCCCCGGAATCCGATCCCTATGGTGACAAGCGGGTTATCCGGGAATTCTTCACTAGAAAGTCCATAGCTTCCGTGGCGGCTACGGCCGAAGGAGACCTCTGGGTGTCTACCAAGCGGGATGGCCTGTTTTTCTGCCAGATGGACCAGGACCGGGTTGTGTCCGTGTCCCTGTCGGCCTATCTGGAGGAGAATCCGCTGGGCATTGACTATTGCAACCGCGTGATGGTGGCCCGGGATGGCAGCCTGTGGCTATGCTTGCTTGGAAACGGAAAAGTATTGCACGTGCGTTACCGGAACGGCCGCCTGGAACTTATTAAGATGTATAAGGGCATCCAGGCGCCCGACCATCTGTTGGAAACGGCCGACGGGGCTGTGTGGGTAGGCAATGTGACCGGTATGGTGTTCCGTTGCACTCCGGAAGGCATGGACACTTTCGCACCTTTTTCGACGGGGCAGATCAAACTGGTGGACGGTCTTCTGGAATGGGACGATGAGCGGGTTCTGCTCTCTTCCTCTTCCGGCGGGATTTGTTTCATCGATAAAGCCGGATACATAGAGAACCTTTCTGAAGAATCGGTTTTTCCCCCTTTCAGGGACCATGCGGGCCAGGTATGGGCTCCCATGGCGGGCCAGGAATGGGGTCTCATTACGGAAAAGGGACTGGAGAAAAGGCCATTCCCTTCGCCCCGGGGCACCATAGCCTCCGTATGCGAAGACAGAAATCATCATTTCTGGCTGGGAACCAGCGACGGATTGGTGAGGATCATCCCGGAAAGCGGGGAGATGGTTACCTTTACCGAGGAGGATGGCATTGCCGGCAATGAGTTTGCCGATGCCTGCGTAACCGTCACGCCCGACGGACATCTGGTCTTTGGCGGTCCTCTGGGCCTGACAATGTTTACGCCGCTCTCCTATCTGGAGCAGCGAAGGGTTCCGCTCTGCTTTCAGGAATTGCGCATCCACAACCGCCTTGTACATCCCGGGCCGGAGGCTCCCGTTCAGCTCCTGATGAGTGAGGCCCCGGCAATAAAGCTGACCCATCTGCAGAACAGCTTCAGCCTCTCCTACGCGGCTTTGGATTACGTAAATGGCAGCCGGATCAACTATCAATACAGGCTGGAAGGATTTGACCCTTATTGGATTGAGGCGGGCCGGGATCACGAGGCCGATTATTCCAATGTCCCTGCCGGCCGGTACACTTTCCGGGTGAAGGCTACGGACAGCGCTGCCACGCTGTTGGGCTGCGAGGCTGCCATAGCTATCCGGGTAAAACCCGATCCCTGGCGCTCCTGGTGGGCGATCTTGTTGTATGCGCTCACGGGTTTAGGACTATTGTTCCTTGGTGTATATCAAGGCTGGCTCAGAAAGCAGAAAGGGATGGAGGCGGCAGAACTCTCCCGCCTCAATGCCATGCAGATGAACTTCTTTGCCAATGTGGCCCACGAGTTTCGCACCCCGCTTACCATGATAGCCGGACCTGTATCGGCCCTGGCGGCTTCGGACCGTATTGCCGGACAGGACCGGAAAATGCTGGGCGTAATGCAGCGCAGTGTGAACTGGATGCTGCACCTGGTGAACCAGATTCTGGATTTCAACCGTCTGGAAGGGGACCGGCTGGAGCTGAAAGTGACCAAGCAGGATATTGTGCCCTGTGTGAAAGAGGTGCTGGAAGTCTTCCGGGCCAATGCCCAGGCGAAAGGAATCAACCTGTCCGACCAGGTGGACGGCGGATTCCAATTATGGATGGACAGCGACAAGGTGACCAAGATTCTGATGAACCTTCTGTCCAACGCCCTTAAGTTCACCCCTGCAGACGGACAGGTGGAGGTGGCGCTGGATGTCCTGTCACGGGAAAGGGCGCAGGTCTTGTTCCCTTTGCAGGAGAAGGATATCGACAACCGCTATGTCTATCTGTCGGTAAAAGATACGGGGCCCGGCATCCCGGAAGAGCAGTTGGAACGCATCTTCGAGCGCTTTTATCAGCTCAAACGCGGCCAGGTGGCCCTGGGCTCGGGAATCGGCCTGTATTATTCCCGTTCCCTGGCTACCATCCATCACGGTTACCTCAAAGCCTGGAACCGGACGGACCTGGACAGCGGCGCCATTTTCGGCCTGCTGCTTCCGGCCGGCGAAGTATCCTATTCTGCCGAGGAACGCACCCCGCAGGACTTGGCTGCCCAACCCAAGTTTTTGGCGCCCCAGGTGCAGGATACCGGGGAGCCCGGAGTGGAAGGGAAACGCAGCATCCTAGTGGTGGACGACGATGTGGATATAGCCAACTACCTGAAAATCATGCTGCAGGCCCAATATCGGGTACAGCTGTGCTTTGATGTGGACAGCGCGCTTGCCGCCATGGAACAGCAGGCCCCGGATCTGGTTTTGAGCGACGTCATGATGCCCGGCCGCAGCGGGTATGACCTGTGTGAATCTATCAAGGAAAACCTGCAACTGTGCCATATTCCCGTAATCCTTGTAACCGCCATGGACAAGGTATCCAACCAGGTGGAAGGGCTCGAAAAAGGGGCCGATGCCTATGTGACCAAACCCTTCGATCCGGCCTATCTGCTTGCCCTGATAGGCTCCCAGTTGGAAAACCGGGATAAGCAGCGCTCCCAACTGGGCAAGGTGGCCAGTGCCGCAGAGGTGGAAGATACCCGGATGGCACCGCAGGACAAGGCCTTCATGAAGGAACTGTACCGGCTGATGGACGAGGAACTGTCCAATCCGGAACTGGACGTATCGACCCTCACGGAAAAACTCCGGATTTCCCGTTCCAAGTTCTATTATAAGGTGAAGGGACTTACGGGAGAGAATCCCGGCGATTTCTTCCGCCGCTATAAACTGAATAAAGCTGCAGGCATGCTGCTGGAGGGGAAATGGAATATTTCCGAGGTGGCCGACCATACGGGTTTCAGCAGCCTGTCCTACTTCTCCTCCTGCTTCAAGAAACACTTCGGTGTACCACCGTCAGATTATAAAGGATAAAACTATAGCCAATGAAAAAGATTTTTATGGGGGCCCTGCTTCTTGTCCTGGCCCAGACACTTACGGCCCAGCCGTTAGACCTTGTTTCCAGCGAGTGGCCGGCCAAATGGATTTCCGTGCCGGAGACCGGTGCGCTGGATTATGGCGTGTATTACTTCCGCAAGGACGTGAACCTGCCGGCCGTTCCGGCCCGCTACCTGGTACACGTGACGGGGGACAACCGCTACAAGCTTTATGTTAACGAGACGCTGGTTTCCATGGGACCGGCCAAGGGAGACAACACCCACTGGAATTATGAGACGGTAGACCTGGCTCCTTACCTGAACGGCGGCCGCAACGTGATTGCCGCTCTTGTGTATAACGAAGGCCCCAGCCACCCGGATTCCCAGATTTCCGTATTTTCGGGCTTCCTCCTGCAGGGAGAGGCCGAATCGGCCGATTTGCATACGGACAGCAGCTGGCTTTGCATTCAGGATCCTTCTTATAGTCCTATAACTCCCATTGTAAAAGGATATTACGTGGCTGGACCTGGAGAAAAGGTTGATATGAATTGTACGCTCTCTGGCTGGAACAAGGCCGATGCGGATTTATCGGCCTGGAAGTCTGCGAAGGAAGGACCTGCCGGCAAGCCCATGGACGTTATGGATGCTCAGGACTTCGACTACCACATGCTCCGGGCTTCCACCCTTCCTCAGATGGAGCGCACGCCGTTTGCTTTGGGGGAGTCTTTTAAAGTACCCGCACATTCTAAAAAGGATGTTCTTATTGATAACAAGGTGCTTACCAATGCTTATTTCCACCTTCGCATGAGCGGTGGTAAGGGCGCCCGGGTGAAGGTCGGCTATGCCGAGGCCCTTTATGTTCCGGATGGAGAAGGCCCTGCCTACAACCTTACGCCCGAACAGCTTGCCCAGCTCCCGGAAGAGTATCTTTCCTATGTTCTGTCTCCCAATGTCAAGGGCAAGGGAAACCGCAACGAAACGGAAGGAAAGGTTTTTATCGGCCGTGAAGATGTGCTCATCTCCAATGGGTTAAAGAATCAGGATTTTACCACTCTTTCCTGGCGAACCTTCCGCTATGTACGCCTTCTGGTGGAAACGGCCGACGAGCCCCTCACCATTGAGGAAACTTCCGGCATCTTTACCGGATATCCCTTTACGCTCGATGCCTCTTTGGACACGGATCGGCAGGATCTGAAGGATATGCTGGAGATTGGCTGGCGCACCGCCCGCCTCTGCGCTTGGGAAACCTATATGGACTGCCCTTATTACGAACAGCTCCAGTACTTGGGAGATACCCGCATCCAGGCCCTGGTTACCCTGTTCAACAGCGCCGACGACCGTCTGGTGAAGAATTTCCTCCACCTGGCCGACATTTCCCGCAGCGCCGACGGCATTACCAAGAGCCGTTATCCCACCACCATCCCTCAGCACATCCAGCCTTATGCACTGAGCTACGTCTATGCCCTGCACGATTATATGATGTATGGCAAGGATACCCAGTATGTGATGGACCTGCTGCCCGGCGCCGAGCAGATTATGAACTATTATTCCCGCTACCAGTTGCCCGACGGCCGCGTGAAGAACCTTCCCGGCTGGAACTTCTCCGACTGGGTGAACGACAAGCCCGAAAGCTGGCACAGCGGCGTGATGCTGAGAGGGGCCGATGGCTGCACCAGCGTGATGGACCTGCAATACCTGTATGCACTCCAACTCATGTCCCATATGGAAGAGGTGAGGGGTAACACCTGGCTGGCCGGGGAGTACAAGGCCCAGGCCGAACATCTGACCGAGGGCGTGAAAAAGGCCTATTGGAATGCGGAGAAAGGACTGTTTGCCAACACGGCCGAACAGGACTGCTACAGCCAGCACAGCAACGCCCTGGCCATCCTCTGCGGCATCGTAGAGGATCCCAAGGCCATGGTAAAGAAACTCCAGGCCGATGAATCCCTGGCCCAGTGCACCATCTATTATAAGTATTATCTGCACGAGGCCTATGTAAAAGCCGGCTTTGGAAATGAGTACCTGAACTGGCTGGACACCTGGCGGGAGAACATGGCCATGGGCCTGACCACCTGGGGTGAAGACGCCAATGTGTATGGCACCCGTTCCGACTGCCACGCCTGGGGTTCCAGTCCCAATATCGAGTTCTACCGCACGGTGCTGGGTATCGATTCCGATGCCGTGGCTTTCGAGCGGGTGCGCATCGAGCCCCACTTGGGAGACCTGAAGGAGATTGGCGGCACCATCCCTCACCCTTCCGGCTCCATCACCGTCCATTACAAGGTGAAGGGAAAGGGCCTGCGGGCACAGATTGAATTGCCCCAGGGAGTAAGCGGCGTGTTTGTGTGGATGGGTAAGGAACTGTCCCTGAAGGAAGGCATAAACCAGCTCCGCCTATAAACCCCGTGGTAGTAAGAATCAGATAATCAAATACTTAAGCAATTACCCCTGGGCGAATCTGCCCAGGGGTAATCATTTAAGTATCTGTGAGCCAAGGAGTTTCCTCCACGGCAGTTCTTACTGCTTCAGCAGAACGCGATTGGCGGGAATCTCGGAGGCTTCCGCATCGGCCTCTGCCGTGCAGCGGATGTCGCGGGAAGAAGCGCCGAACTGGAAGGTATAGGTACCGGCATCCACCTTCCAGGCCGATGCTGCCTCGTCGAAGGAGGCCAGCTCGGAGGTAGGGAAGGTAAGGGTGAGCACCTGGGACTCGCCGGGGGCCAGTTTGCCGGTCTTGGCAAAGGCCTTGAGTTCCTTGGCGGGCTTGTCCAGCAGGGCGTTCTCGGGAGCGGTTACATACAACTGGACCACTTCCTTACCGGCAACCTCACCGGTGTTCTTCACGTTGACGGTGGCGGTGATGGTCTTGCCGTCATTCTGCACGGTGGGCTCGCTGTACTCGAAGGAGGTGTAGCTGAGGCCGTAACCGAAAGGATAGGAGACGGAGATGTTGTGTTTGTCGAACCAGCGGTAACCAACATAAATGCCTTCTGCATAGTCTGTTACGTCGATATTCTTGACCCCGGTGTTCTCTCTGCGGTTGATGAAGTAGACGTCCTTGGTGGCATCGATGGGGAAGTTGTCGGAGGAGGCAGCGTCCATCAGGTTCACGGGGAAGGTCATGGGCAGTTTGCCGGAAGGGCTCTCCACGCCGGTGAGAATGTCCGTGACGGAATTGCCGCCTTCCTGTCCGGCCTGCCAGGCCAGGAGGATGGCATCCGGCATCCACTTCCAGGAGGTGGTTTCGATGACACCACCGATGTTGAGCACTACGACCACCTTCTTGCCGGCCCTGTGGAAAGCGGCGGTGACCACTTCCAGGAGTTTGCGCTCGCTGGGGCTCAGTTCGAAGTCGGCGGCGCTGCGGTCGAAGAATTCACCGGAATTGCGGCCGAAGGTGATGATGGCGATGTCATTCTTCTTGACCGATTCGAGCAGTTCAATAGGGCTGGGAACCAGCTCCTTGGGACGGGGAACCGGGAAGAAGGCGGACAGCATGTTGTTGGGGTCCAGGGTGGCCTGGAAGGCGGCCTTTTCTTCCTGGATGTGCTTCAGATAAGCTTCCTTCTTGCTTGCGTCCACGTTGAGGCCGGCATTCTTGAGACCGTCCAGCAGGGACACGGTGTAAGCACGGTTCACATTGCCGGAACCGGTGCCGCCGGCGACGAAGTCGAAGGAGGTGCAGCCGAACACGGCCACATTTTTGACATCCTTCATAGGAAGCACGTTGTTCTCATTCTTGAGAAGGACCATGCCTTCGAGGGCGCTCTGGCGGGTGACGGTGGCGTGGGCCTTCAGGTCCGGCTTGTTGCTGTACTTGTAGCCTTTCACCTTGGGACTGCGCTTGACCAGTTCCAGGCAGCGCTTGACGCAGACGTCCAGCTGGGCCTCGGTGAGGGAGCCATCCTGGAGGGCGTTCATGATTTGCTCGTACTGGAGGGCCGTACCGGGCTGGAGCATGTCGTTGCCGGCGGCAATCTGCTCGGCGCCGTTGTCACCACCGTACCAGTCGGTCATGACCAGGCCCTTGAAGCCCCATTCGTCACGCAGGACGGTGGTGAGGAGGTCCTTGCTCTGGGAGGTGTAGGTGCCGTTGATCTTGTTGTAGGAACTCATGACGGTCCAGGGATCGGCCTCTTTCACGGTGATTTCAAAGCCCTTCAGGTAAATCTCGCGCTGGGCGCGGGGGCTGATGATGGCGTTGTTGCCGGTGCGGTTGGTCTCCTGGTTGTTGTAGGCGAAATGCTTGATGGAAGTGCCCACGTCGTTCTTCTGCACGCCGCGCACATAGGCGGCAGCGGTCTTGCCGGCCACCACGGGATCCTCGGAATAATACTCGAAGTTACGGCCGTTCAGGGGATGGCGGTGAATGTTGAGGGCGGGAGCCAGGTAAACATCGGCCCCATACTCGTGGACCTCTTCACCCATGGCCTGGCCTACGCTTTCCACCAGTTCCTGGTTCCAGGTGCTGGCGAGGAGGGTGCCGATGGGGAAGTGGGTGCAATAATAGGTGTTGGGGTCATTCTCACGGGTGGGATTGATGCGGAGGCCGGCAGGGCCGTCGGCCAGCACGATGGAGGGAATGCCCAGACGGGGGATGGGGTAGGTGGTGCCGGCTGCTCCGGGAACAATGTCCTCGGTGGCGCCGACGACGGCGGAATTGCCGTCCGAACCGGCCATACCCATGCCGATGACCAGGTGTACTTTCTCTTCCAGGGTCATGGCCTTGAGGACCTTGTCCACGGAGGCCTTGCCCAGCTGAGGGTCGCCGCTCTGGCAGCCTGCGAGGGCCAGGACAGCGGCAGAAATCAGGATGGTTTTCTTCATAAGATTATTAGTGTAGATTATTGTAGCCTTTGCAGTCCCTGCAAAGATAAGGGATAATTGTTAAAATGGAAGGGCGTCGCATGTAATTTGGCAATAAGGATAAATTATTGAACACAGAAAGGAATAACTTTGTATGGTAGATAATCCATAAACTAAAACCACTGATATGAAAAAAATCCTTTTGACTCTTGCAGCCCTGGGTATGACCCTTGCGGCCGTCGCCCAGCCTCAGCTGCGTGCCGACAATGTGGAAGAAGTCCTGAAAGCCATGACGCTTCAGGAGAAGGCCACCCTGCTGGTGGGCGGTGCCCGTGCCGCCGTGGTGAACGGCGTTACCTCCGGTGTGGCCGCCAACGTTCCCGGTGCCGCCGGCAACACCCGTCCCATCGAGCGTTTGGGAATCCCTTCCACCGTATTGGCCGACGGCCCTGCCGGCCTTCGCATCCAGCCCACCCGTCCCGGTGACAGCAACACGTACTATTGCACCGGCTTCCCCGTGGGTACCCTTCTGGCCAGTTCCTGGGACCTTTCCCTGGTGGAAGACGTGACCAAGGCCATGGGTAACGAGGTGCTGGAGTATGGCGTAGACGTGCTCCTGGCCCCGGGTATGAACATCCACAGAAACCCTCTGTGCGGCCGTAACTTCGAGTATTTCTCCGAAGACCCGCTTCTTTCCGGCAAGATGGCCGCCGCTTATGTGAAGGGTATCCAGAGCAACGGTGTGGGTACTTCCATCAAGCATTATGCTGCCAACAACCAGGAAACCAACCGCAATGAGGATGACGCCATCATCTCCCAGCGCGCCCTCCGCGAAATCTATCTCAAGAACTTCGAGATTGCCGTGAAGGAGGCCGATCCCTGGACGGTGATGAGTTCTTACAACAAGCTCAATGGAGACTACACCCAGCAGAGCGAAGGCCTGCTCACCACGGTCCTTCGCGACGAGTGGGGCTTCCAGGGCATCGTGATGACGGACTGGGGCAACAAGGCCGGTACCGTCAAGAGCGCCAAGGCCGGCAACGACCTCATGGAACCCGGTAACCAGAACGAGATTGACCGTATCATCGCCGGTGTGCAGGATGGTACCATCTCCCAGGAGGAACTGGACCGCAATGTGCGCAATATGCTCAATTATATTGTCCGTACCCCTCGCTTCAAAGGCTATCAGTTCTCCAACAAGCCGGATCTGAATGCCCACGCCGCCGTGGCCCGCAAGGCCGCCGGCGAGTCCATCGTACTCCTCCGCAACGAGGGCGCCCTCCCGCTCAAGGGAACGGAGAAAGTAGCCCTTTACGGCGTTTCTTCCGTTGATTTCGTGGCTGGCGGAACCGGTTCCGGTGACGTGAACAAGGCCTACGTGGTGAATATGGTGCAGGGCATGGAGAATGCCGGCTTTACCCTGGATAAGGGCCTGGTAGACTTCTACAACGCTTTCCAGGCTTATGACAAGGCACAGAACGCCATTTCCGGCAATGCCTTCTCCTGGTTCTCCCGCAGAAAACTCACCGAACAGGCCATTCCCGATGCAGGCATTGCCAATGAGTCCAAGGCCAACGACGTAGCCGTGGTGGTGCTGGGCCGCAACG
>Ga0310786_10006591_pt1 | contig 15372 bp, 10 predicted proteins | sample AusTroGonzalo_MG_FD_203881 | JGI IMG/M metagenome (GOLD analysis project Ga0310786, IMG submission 203881) | Bovine rumen microbial communities from tropical cattle in Woodstock, Queensland, Australia - Gonzalo_03 (v2) (version 2) | ecosystem: Host-associated > Mammals > Digestive system >... | reverse complement strand
TCCTGAACTTTGCCAAGTACGCCGAATCCCACCCCGGAGCAGAATACACTCCCCGCTGGCAGGATACGGGCTTCTGGAACCTCAAGTACATCGCCCGCGAAGGCGGAAACCACGGTTACAAGGCCTCCGATAACCTGAACTACGGCAATAACGAACGCATTTACCGTTATGCTGAAACTCTGCTGAATGCCGCAGAACTGTCTCTGCTCCTGGGACAGGATGGCACCAGCTACCTCCAGCAGGTTCGCGACCGCGCCAACTGCCACGACACCGGTACCTCCCGTGAAGATATCATCCAGGAGCGCCACAAGGAGTTCGTGGGTGAAGGCAAGCGTTATTGGGACCTGGTCCGCAGCGGCCTTGCTACCACCGTCCTCAAGGCGGCCAATCACGAGTACCGCCAGAACGACTGGACCGAGAATAAAAAGTACTGGCCTATCCCTCAGGGCGAGATTGACAAGGATCCGGCCCTCGAGCAGAACAACTATTAATACCAGGCAATCATGAAAAGAATCTGGCAATATATCGCAATCGCGGCAATGGCTGTTTTCGCTGCCGCTTGCACCCCGCAATACGAGATTCCCAGCGCCAGCGGACTGCCGCAGGCCTCTGAACTGGACGTGGTTATTACCGTGGACCAGGAAACCAACTTCGTCACGTTCGTGATGAACAACAAGCAGATGGTGCCGGTGTGGATTTTCGGCGATCAGAAGATTGACGGAAAGACCTCCAAGCGCTACGCCTATACCGAGAATAATGTATCCCTGCGTTTCCGTGACGCTGGTGAGTATACCGTTGAGGTGAAGGCCTATAATAAGGATGGTCTGTCCCAGGGTTCCCAGGTGAAGACCTTCACCCTGAACAATACCTACCGCGATCCCTTTGATCCCTCTCCTTACATTCGCGCCATTTCCGGCGGAACTACCCAGGAGTGGGTGTGGAACAGCACCGTAAACGGTCACTTCGGCTGCGGCCCTGTGGGCGATCCGCTGGCCTGGTGGGCCTGCGAAGCCAACGGAAAGAAGGGCTTCCTGTATGACGACGTCATGACCTTTGATGCCGAAGGACTGTATACCTTCACTCCGGAAGACGGTATGGCCTACGCCAACACCGGTTCCGAGTACATGCCGGAATACAACAAAGGCGAAGACTACCTGTTCCCGGCCGAGGTAAAGACCACCAAGTACACCTTCGAAAACAGCTGGAACGATGCCGGTATCGAGGAAATCTATCTGGTTCTGGAAGAAGGCAGCATTCTCTCCTACGTGCCCCACAAGAGCGCCGTGGAAGACCCCCGCTTCCTGGTGATGGAGTCCAAGCCGGCCGATATGAAGAAGACCCTCAAGCTCATGTCCACCGTATTTACTCCCAACAATCCCGACGGTATCTCCTGGTACTACGAGTTTGTTCCTAAGGGATCCGTGGTGGGCGAACCCGATCCGCTCTACGGTCGGGAGAGCAAGGTCTGGATTCTGGACAACGAAAGCTCCGGTTACATGGGCTGTGGTCCCGATTTCGGCAATTCCGGTGGCTGGTGGAGCGCCGCCCCTCACGAGAAGGACGAATACGCCCTCATTGACGACGAACTCACCTTCTTTGCCAACGGCAAATATATCTTCGATCCCGGTGCAAACGGCATGGTCTACTGCAACTGGGAGTCCGGCTGGCGCCCCGAAGGCTATTATTCCGGCGACGGCAGCACCGACTACGACGCTCCCGCCGAGCTCATGGAATCTAGCTACATCCTGGGCACGGACGAAGTGGGCGACTACATTGAAATCCCGGCCGGCGTTCTGTATGGCTACATTCCTAAGCCTCAGGTGATTACGGAGCCCAACCGTCTGTACATCAAGGAGCTGACTCCCCAGAAGCTCTTTGTGGTGGCCAATTTCGAAGGTATTTCCTGGCAGTTCATCTACCGCCCGAAGGACGGTCAGGTAGATCCTCAGCCGGACCCCGATCCCGTGCAGCCACTGGATCCCACCGACTACGACGTGAACGGTGACACCAATCTCTGGAAAGCCGCTACGCTTGACGTGGAGACCTGGTACTCCCCGTCCGACTGGTCCGGCGGACTTACTCCCGATTACGAAGTTACGGCTGGCAACGGCATCATTGTCACCATTCCCGACGGCGTGGGTGGCAGCGAATGGATGGGTCAGACCAAGCTCAAGAGCGGCATCGCCACTTCGGCCGATAAGGAATACGACTTCAGCGTCACCCTCCTGGCCGATGAGGACATGACCGTGACCATCAAGCTCACCAACGATCCCGAGGAAAGTGACGACATTCACTCCTTCTTCTACGACGGTCAGGTGAAGCTGACAGGTGGCGAGCCTTTCGTATACCGCAAGCACAACATCAAGCAGAGTGTTTCCGGCGACAACGTCATGCTCATCTTCGACTTCGGCCGCAGCCCTGTCGGTTCCACCATCGCGGCTTCCGACATCCTGCTCCAGGAGCACAAGGACGGCAATCTCTGGACCGCTGAAGGCCTCACCCTCGATACCTGGTATTCCCCGGGCGACTGGTCTGGCGGCATTACTCCGGATGCTTCCATCACCGCCAAGGGCGGCGTGGAGGTCACCATTCCCGATGGCGTGGGCGGCAGCGAATGGATGGGTCAGACCAAGCTCATCAGCTCCGTGGCCACTTCCAGCGAGAAGACCTATGCCTTCAGCGTGACCCTCCTGGCCGATGAGGACATGACCGTGACCATCAAGCTCACCGGCAATCCGGAAGGAGAGGGCGACCTGCATGCCTTCTTCTACGACGGCCAGGTGAAGTTAAGTGCCGGAGAACCCCTCACTTACATCAAGAGAGGGCTTACCCAGGCTGAATCCTGCGCGAACGCCCTGCTCATCTTCGACTTTGGTCGCAGCCCCATTGGCTCGACTATTGTAGCGGATGACATAGTCTTAATGGAAGAGAAATAATGACTTTTCGTGAACTTAGAAAAGGGTTGCTGCTGCTTTGTGCAGCAACCCTTTTAACCAGTGCATGCGGCGCCAAGCCGCCGGTCCCGGACCCCGTGGGCACCCTTTCCGTATCGGCCTCCAGCCTCTCCTTCACGGATGCGAAGGATGAAGTAACTCTCTCTGTCACATCCAATTGTGACTGGGGTGTTTCGGCCGATGACAAGGAATGGTGCCACGTGTCCCCGTCGGGCGGCATCAGCGGAACGTCGACGGTGACGGTCAAGGTGGACGAGAATAAAACCTACGACACCCGCAACAACACCATCACCTTCCGCTATGACGGAAAAACCCTTGCCGTGGCCGTAACGCAGACCGGAAAGGAGAAACCCGTAGATCCGGTTGCTCCCGACGAGATGGTGGTCCCCCAGGGCTATGTGCTGGACTGGAACGACGAATTCGACCAGGAGAATGGCAGCATGCCCGATGCCAATAAATGGCGTTTTGAGAGCAAGCCCGCCGGCTGGGTGAACAACGAACTGCAGACCTATGTGGCCGGAGGCCGCAACGGTGTCCGCACCGCCTTCATCGAGGACGGCGTCCTTAACATCCGGGCCATCAAGGAAGGAAAGGACATTATATCGGCCCGTATGTATTCCAAGAAATCCTGGACGTACGGCTATATGGAGGCGGCCATCTGGCTTCCCAAGGGTAAAGGCACCTGGCCTGCCTTCTGGATGATGCCCGACGACTTCAGCCGCGGGTGGCCGGGTTGTGGTGAGATAGATATTATGGAAGAGGTGGGCTACCATCCCAACTACACCTCCTCCTCCATCCACTGCATGAAGTATTACCATGCCATCGGCACCCAGAAAACCCATGAACAGCTCACGGCCGGTGCCGAGGATGGATATCATATCTACGCGCTGGAATGGACGCCGGACGCCCTCAAGTTCTATGTGGACCGCAAGCTGCATTTCACCTTTGCCAACGACAATACGGGCAACGACGACACCTGGCCCTTCAACAAGAACTTCTACCTCATCCTGAATCTGGCCTGGGGTGGAGACTGGGGCGGAAGCCAGGGCGTGGATGAATCGGCCCTCCCTTGTACCATGAAAGTAGCGTACGTGCGCGCATTTAAGAAACAATAAGCAATGAATTGTATTAAATACCTATCCTTATCGGCCGTAGTGGTGCTTTCCCTTGCCTGTACAGGGCAGAAGAAGGCCGGCACCATCGGGGCCGATGAGACCGTGGAAGCCCGTGTGGAAGCCTTGCTGGGAAAGATGACCCTGGCAGAGAAGATCGGCCAGATGAATCAGGTCTCGGCCGGCGGAGACGTGTCCAACTATGCCGAATCTATCCGCAAGGGCCAGGTAGGCTCTATTCTCAACGAAGTGGATCCGGTAAAGATCAACGCTTTCCAGCGCCTGGCCGTGGAAGAGTCCCGTCTGGGGATTCCTCTCCTGGTGGGCCGCGACGTCATTCATGGTTTTCATACGGTTTTCCCCATTCCGCTGGGCCTGGCGGCCACATTTGACCCCGAACTGGTAGAGGAGGGAGCCCGTGTGGCAGCCGTGGAGGCCACGTCGCAGGGCGTCCGCTGGACGTTCTCGCCCATGCTGGACATTGCTCGTGACCCCCGCTGGGGGCGTATTGCCGAGGGCAGCGGAGAAGATACGTACCTGGACACCCGGATGGCAGAAGCCATGGTATACGGATATCAGGGCCGCACGGCCGATTCTACCTCCATGGCAGCCTGCATCAAGCATTTTGTCGGCTATGGTGCAGCGGAAGGCGGCCGGGACTATAACAGTACCTACCTCACCGAGCGCCAGTTGCGCAACGTATACCTTCCTCCTTTCGAGGCGGCGGTAAAGGCCGGCGCCATGACGCTGATGACGTCTTTCAATGACAACGACGGCGTGCCCTCCACGGGCAACACCTTCGTTGTGAAAGACATACTGCGTGGCGAATGGGGCTTCGACGGCCTGGTGGTCACCGACTGGGATTCCATGGGAGAGATGATAGCCCACGGATTTGGCGTCGACCGCAAGGACGTGGCCGAAAAGGCCGCTAACGCCGGCGTAGACATGGACATGATGACTTTCGGCTTCCTCTCCCATCTGGAAGAACTGGTGAAGAGCGGTGCCGTGAAGCAGAGTACCATTGACAATGCCGTGCGCAACATCCTTCGCGTGAAGTTCATGTTGGGCCTGTTTGGGAACCCTTATGTAAACGTAGAGGCGTCCCAGGCGGTTCAGTATGCCCCCGAACACCTGGCTGCCGCCCAAAAGACGGCGGAAGAATCGGCCATTCTCCTGAAGAACGACGGCGTGCTGCCTCTGAAGGCGGGTGTCCGTATCCTGGTCACCGGTCCCATGGCAGACGCCCCGCACGACCAGCTGGGCACCTGGGCTTTCGACGGGCAGAAAGCGCATACCATTACGCCCCTGAAGGCCTTGCAGGCCCGTTTCCCTGGCCTTGTGGACTATGTCCCCGGACTCACGTACAGCCGTGAGAAGCGCAGCGGCTTCTCAGACGTTGTGGCCGCCGCCTGCCGTGCCGACGTGGTGCTGGCGTTCCTGGGCGAGGAAGCCATCCTTTCTGGAGAGGCTCACAGCCTGGCCGACCTGAACCTGATGGGTTCCCAGAGCGAACTGCTCGAAGCCCTGAAGACAGCGGGCAAGCCGGTGGTGGCCACCGTAATGGCCGGCCGCCCGCTTACCATTGAGCGCGACCTCCCCAACGTGGATGCCATGCTGTATAGCTTCCATCCCGGCACCATGGGCGGCCCGGCTCTGGCCAACCTCCTCTTCGGCGATGTGAATCCTTCTGGCAAGACGCCCATCACATTCCTGCGAACCGTGGGACAGGCACCCCTGTACTACAGCCACAATATGACAGGACGTCCCTACAAGGGAGAAACCCTTCTGGACGACATTCCGGCCGAAGCAGGACAGACCTCTCTGGGTAATACTTCCTATTACCTGGACTACGGAGCCTATCCGCTTTTCCCCTTCGGCTTCGGGCTCAGTTATACCTCTTTCGCTTATTCCGACATTGCTCTGGACAAGAACAGTTATACGGCGGACGAGGTGCTGCATGTAAGTTTCAACCTGGCCAATACCGGTGCCTGTGAAGGGACGGAAGTGGCCCAGGTTTATATCCGTGACCTGGTGGGCTCCGTGACCCGTCCGGTGAAAGAACTCAAGGCATTCCGGCGCGTGAGCCTGAAGGAGGGTGAAAGCTGCCGCCTCACGCTGGATATTCCGGTTGCCGAGTTGGCTTTCTATGGGTTAGATATGCAAAAAAAGGTAGAACCGGGACAGTTCCAGCTTTGGGTGGCTGGTGACAGCGCTTCCGGCGACGCCCTTACCTTTAGCGTACGATAAAGATGAACGGACGGGTTAGCGCCCTCTGGGGCACTTTGGTGTTATTGGTGGCCTGCAGCAGTGCAGGCCCCGATACGCCAATGGGACCGGACACCCCGGAGGTTCCCACGGAAAAGGGTCCCGTAGCCAGCGTCTATACCACCTCCGTGAGCGGCCGCCGGTTCGACGAGTCCCAGTTGACGCTTAAAAGTGCAGCGGAAATCAACTTTTACAAGGTTCAGCTGTCTGGAGAACAGTTCCAGACGGTAGACGGCTTTGGCATGGCCATCACCCAGGCCAGCTGCTACAACCTCCTGCTCATGAAGGCCGATGACCGCCAGGCTTTCCTGGAGGAGATGTTCAGCAAGGAAAAGGGGCTGGGCTCATCCCTCATCCGGGTCTGCATAGGCGGTTCGGATTTCACCCTGGACGAATTCACGTGGTGTGACGTTCCGGGAATGGAGCACTTTGCCGTGCATCCTCTGGACATCGAGTATGTCTTTCCCATCCTGAAACAGATCTTCCAGATTAATCCGTCGGTCAAGATAATCGGCTCCCCCTGGAGCTGTCCCAAATGGATGAAGATGACGGAAAACGTGAAGAGCGCTTATGACAGTTGGACCGGTGGGCGCCTGAATCCCCAGTACTATGCCGATTATGCACAGTACTTTGTACGTTGGATTCAGGAGATGGAAAAGGAAGGTTTTCCTATCTACGCCATCACCGTACAGAACGAGCCCCTGAACCGGGGAAACTCCATGTCGCTGTACATGCCCTGGGAAGACCAGCGGGACTTTGTGAAGCAGGCCCTGGGACCTGCCCTGGAATCGGCCGGCCTGAAGACCAAAATCCTGGCCTTCGACCACAATTACGATTACGACAGAGTTGCTTCGCAGGCCGATTATCCCCTCCATCTGTTTGCCGATCCCGAAACAGCGAAGTACCTGGCCGGATCGGCCTGGCACAATTACGGCGGGAACGTGAGTGTGCTGGACAAGATCCACGACAGTTATCCCGAAAAGGAGATTTACTTTACCGAGGCCTCCATCGGCACGTGGAATTATAACTTTGACGCCTGCCTCATCAACGATTTCAGGGACATCTTCCTGGGAACGCTGGGGCGGTACGGAAAAGGAGTAACCCTATGGAACCTGATGCTGGACGACCAGCACAAACCCAACCGGCCGGGCGGATGCAACACCTGCTGGGGAGCCGTAACCATCCCTTCCGGCGATCACTCGTACAAAGCCCTGGTGCGCAATTCCCATTATTACAATGTGGCGCACTGCTCCAAGGTGCTGGACAGCGGCGCCGTCCGTCTGGGAACGGCGGGTTTCCAGACCGCCGGCCTCAGTTATCAGTGGTACCGCAATCCTGACGGTTCCTATGCGTTGCTGCTGCTTAATGAAACCTCCGCCGACGTGCTGGTGAATTTTGTCACCTCTAAATATGCGGTCCCCTGTAAGGTTCCGGCAAAAGCCATTCAATCCATTCGCTGGAAAGAATAAAAACCGTATCTTTTCGGCATGAATTTTACGCGATGGTTCCGTCTTGTCCTGCTGGCCGGGTTGTTTCTCACAGCCTGTGGCCAGAAGGAGGAGATTATTCCGGAACATAAGCCGGAGCTACTTTCCGTGAGCGTGTCGGCCCAGACTCTGGTTCTTGCGTCCGGAGAGAGCGCCACATTCACATTCAAGGTAAAGGATGCCGATTATTCCTTCAATTACGACGTTGCGTCTTCCGCCTGCCAGGTAACCCTGATGGGGACGGGAGGCATCAAGCCCACTGCCTTTTCTCTGGTAGAGATTGTCCCCGGGGACGAGGCGGGCTCCTATTCGGCCCGGGTGAAGGATAGCGGGAAGGCAAAGGTGTATGAGCAGGAGGTTTATCTGGCTATTGCCCAAACCGTCTCCTATAACAGCCTGCCCTCCTATGTTACATCTTCCTCTTTCCGGGTCCGTTCGGAGGCTCAGAGCGCACCTCCTAGCCAGAAGTACCTTGAAACAGGCCTTCCGGTAGTGTACGTGAACACGGAAGGCGGCCAGAGAATCCTGTCCAAAACCGAATACGTAACGGCCACCCTCCAGATTCGCGGCACGGAAGAGTTTGAGGATGTGGAGAACCTGGCCTGCTCTGTCCGGGGCCGTGGAAACACCACCTGGTCATGGCCCAAAAAGCCCTATCTGATAAAGCTGGACGAGAAAGAGCACCTCTTCGGCATGCACAAACACAAGCGCTGGGTGCTTCTGGCCAATTTCATGGACCGCACGCTCATGCGCAACCAGGTTTCCATGAAAGTGTCTTCCTTTACTTCGCTGGCCTGGACACCGGGCTGCGTTCCCATGGAACTGGTCCTGAACGGAAAACACATGGGTACCTATCTGTTCATTGAGCAGGTGAGGGTGGACAACCACCGTGTGGCCATAACGGAAATGACTCCGGAAGACAATGAGGGAGAGGCGCTTACGGGTGGCTATCTGTTGGAGTCGGACTTCCATTACGACAACGAGGTGCAGTGGATGGACCCGCACGGCGGCTGCGTCCAGTTCGGCCCCGAGGGCGGCATTCCCTTCGGTGTAAAGTTCCCAGACCCCGGCGATCTTACCGCCCAGCAGCTGGCCTACATCAAGCAATACATTTCCGATACGGCCGAAGCCCTCTACGGCCCCGATTTTACCGACCCGGAGAAGGGTTACGCCCATTATCTGGACGTGAATTCCTTCGTGGATTACTGGCTGGTATTTGAGGTGATGGGCAATCACGAGCTGGGCAATCCGGGCAGCGTCTTCTATTACAAAGACCGGGGAGGAAAGCTGACGGCCGGCCCCTGCTGGGATTTTGACTGGGGCGTCCTTTCTTTCAGGACTTCCCCTCAGGCCAAAACGGGCCTGCTTAACCGTAACGCGGTGTGGTACAAGCGTTTATTTGACGACCCGGTCTTCGCCAAACGCGTGAAGGACCGTTTCCAGGAACTGTTGCCCCAGTTGCAGACCATTCCGGCCTATATTGATACTTGTGAAAAGCAGCTGGAGAAATCGGCCGAATTGAATTTCAAAATGTGGAATCCGGCCGAGGATGCCAGCATGAACGGCGGAAGCATCATCAACGGAGATGAGAACCTGACATTCCAGCAGGCCGTGGTCCGCTTGAAATCCAACTATATGGAACGGCTCAAGGTGATTGAGAACAACTTGTAAATCAGGCTTCCCAGCTCAGAAGGCGGCTGCCGTCGGCCTGCACGGAAATATGCACTTTGAGGGTCTCTTCCGGAAGGAGGCCCTCAATGTTTTCCGGCCATTCCATCAGACACAGTTCCCCGGAATCCAGATAGTCGTACAGGCCGATGTCCAGTGCCTCGGCCGGCTTGTCAATCCGATAGAAATCAAAGTGAAAGATGGGCTGTCCCTGCCCGCCGCGGTACTCGTTCACAATGGCAAAGGTGGGGGAGCTCACAGCATCTTCCTGTACCCCCAGCGCCTTGCAGACGGCCGTAGTAAACGTGGTTTTTCCCGCCCCCATGGGCGCGTAGAACGCTATCAGCGAATGTTCCTCAATCTCTTTCAGGAACCTCCCCGCCGCCCTGTCCAGGTCTTCCAGGCCTTTGATGACTATCTCGTGTTTCATGAGTGCAAATATACTACAATTCCAGAATATTCCTCCGGTCCAAGAAACGGTAGCTGGCGGCTTCGGCCAGATGGGCGGGGCCGATGTCGGGACTGCCGGAGAGATCGGCGATGGTGCGGGCTATCTTGATGATGCGGGTATAAGCCCTGGCGCTTAGCCCCAACTTGTCTATGAGCCTCTCCAGCAGTTCCTTACAGGCATCATCCAAGGGACAGAAGACCTCCAGCTGCCTGGAAGACATCTCGGCATTGGTGAAGATGCCGCTTCCGGCGAAGCGCTCCCGCTGAATCTCCCGGGCCTGGAGCACCCTTTGGGCAATGGCGGCCGAGGGTTCGGCCTTCCCGCCCCTCACCAGGGCCGATGTTTCCACAGGATGGACCCAAATCTGAAGGTCGATCCTATCCATAATCGGCCCCGAGAGCTTGGAGAGGTAGCCGGCTCTCTGGCCCGCCGTGCAGGTGCAGCGGTCCCCCTCTCCGTAATAGCCGCAGGGACAGGGATTGGACGCCGCCACCAGCATGAACGAAGCCGGGTATTCAATCTTGGCCTTGAGGCGGGAAATCGTCACTTTACGGTCCTCCATCGGCCCCCTCAACGCCTCCAGCGTGCTTTTGGGCGCCTCACAGAATTCATCGGCAAAAAGCACCCCGTTCGTGGCCAGGGACACCTCGCCGGGCAGGATATTCTCCCCGCTGCCCCCGCCCAGCATAGCCGCTTTGGAGGCCGATATGTGCGGTGCACGGAAAGGGCGGTAGCGCATGAGCCCCACGCCTGAGCCGGAGCGCCCGGCCACGGAGTATACCTTGGACGTGATAGCGCTCTCTTCCCGCGTCATGGGCGGCAGAATGCCCGCCATGGCCTTGGCAATGGAACTCTTCCCGGAGCCAGGAGCACCAATGAGAAGTACATTATGTCCGCCGCTGCAGGCAATCTCTACCCCGCGTTTGGCCCCGTTCTGGCCGATGATATCGGCAAAATCCATATAGGAGATCGGACGCTCGGGCTGTTCCCGGATGGCGCGCCCGTAGGCCTCGGTGTTCCATATCAGAAGGTCCGACACGTCCTCATCGCCCGAAAGAATGCGCAGGACGTCGTCCAAGGAGCGCACGCCAAATAGCTGCGTTTCCGTGTAATCCACAGCCTCCAGGGCCGATTCCTCCGGCAGGATGCAACCTTTGAGCCCCAGCTTCTGCGCCAGTTCCACCATGGGCAGGGCGCCGCTCACCGGCCTTACGCCCGCATCCAGGCCCAGTTCTCCCATAATGAGGTATTTCTCCAGTTCCGGCATGGCCCTCTGCCCCGATGCGGCAATAATGCCCAGCGCAATGGGGATGTCGTAGCCGCTGCCCTGTTTGTGCATATCGGCCGGGGCCAGGTTGATGACTATCTTTTTTCCTGGAACGTGGAAGCCCCGGGCCTGCAGGGCCGTCACCGTCCTCAGGAGACTCTCTTTGACGGCGGCATCGGCCAAACCTACCAAATGGATGCCTATGCCCAGCTGGATCTCGATTTCGATCAGTACTGGCACAGCCTCTATGCCCACGCACTTGGCGCTATGAATGGTTACCAGCATACTTATTCGATTCTTACAGAGGTAAAATAGCCGTTGAAGGTATAGGACTGCTCCCCCAGGTCGGATTGGATGACATGGGTGTTTCCGTTTACACTCGTAAGGGCAACGGCGCAGTATTTCTCCGAAACAAAGAGGTCCAGGGGCGTAGCCAGCTGGTATTCCCCGGCGGGAAGGGGCGGCCAGTCACGGTCCCGGGCCAACTGGAGAACCTTTCCAGCGGCATCCACATCGGCAAAGGCCCAGCTGTCCTTCAGGAGCATCAGTTGTCCCCGGGCCGATTGCGCCCTGATTACGGGACGTACCGTATGGGTGGAAGGGTCCATGTACCAGTTGAGGCAGGCTGAGCCGGCGTTGGTGCGACCCTTAAGAGTAAGGGTATCTCCATACGGAATGATCTTACAGGAAAGGACGGAAGGCAGATGGACATTCAGGCTGGTCTCCGTTTCTCCGGCTATCCAGTAAAGGGATCCCCCCTTTTTCTCTACCCGGTAGACGGTTTGCCCCTGGGCCCGCAGATCCAGCAAGGTCCCACCGGTCGGGAGGGTCCGGAAGGGCTCGGCTCCCCGCATGATATGGTAATCGCCGTCGGAATAACTATAAAAGACATCCTTCCCGTCCAGGGAAAGGGCACCACCCCGCCATTCCGGGTCCGAGGGGCTGCCCAGCACGCTTCCCCGGGCCGATTCAAAGACGGCTTCCCCGTTAATCCGGTAACAGAAGCCACCCCTTCCCGGATGCTGTCCCAGCGTGTGGACCTCGCCGTTGACCAGCAGGAACCCCTGCAGATGTTCTTCTCCGTCAAAGCGGAATTGCTCCTGCCCGTCGCAAAGCACCACCGTTTGGTGACCATCCGTAGAGTCGGACCAGAGATGCCCGTTCCAGATGCGGTGCCTTTCCGGGTCGGGCGGCGTGGATACGGGAACCTGCAAGACTTTCCGGCCGTCTATGAAAAAGAGAAGATCGGCCTGCCCCAGGCTGTCTTTCCGCCAGTTCACCGAATCCCGGAAATGGAGCGCCGTAGCATAGACGGAAGGCACATAATCCGGGAGTTCCGGCTCCAGGGGCACGTCCGGATTCAGAGTGTCTTTCTGGTGGCCGCCTTTCCGCGCCTCCCGGGCAAAGCGGTCCTGCTCCCGCATGAACCGGGGCAGGGACTCCAGAAGGGGATCCCGGCAAGCCGCGACCGCCAGGAACAGCAGGAGGAAACCAATCTTCTTGCGCATAATTCACGGTTTTAGTGGCCGGCAAGTTGGAAAAAGCCCGGGAGAAATCCTATCATCGTTAAAAAAATAGTGTTGTTTCACATGCTTTTTGTGCGTTTCTTACGATTTTTGATTAAGTTTGTGAACATGATTCTGTATCCCAACGTCAAGATTAACCTGGGCTTGAAGGTCCTCAGAAAGCGTCCGGACGGTTACCACGACCTGGAGACGCTCTTCGTCCCCTATCCCGGCATAGCGGACTGTCTGGAAATTATCACAGGCGACGACTATAGCCGTACGCTGGCCGGTCTCAAGGAGCGTTATCCGTCCCTGACCCAGGCCATTTCCGACGACGGGAAACTCATGATTACCCTGGCCCGCCGCGAAGGCGTGGACTGGGATCCCCTCAAAGACCTCACCGCCAAGGCGTATTTCCTTCTGGCCGAAGATTTCGCTCTTCCGCCCATGAAAATCTACCTGGAGAAGATCTCTCCAGTGGGCGCTGGACTGGGAGGAGGTTCTTCCGATGCCGCCTTTGCCCTAAGGATGATGGCCACCCTGGCCAATCTGGATCTGACCGATGAGCAGCTGGCCTCTTACGCCGCCCGCCTGGGCAGCGACTGTGCTTTCTTTGTGTACAATACGCCCATGTTCGGGACGGGAAGGGGAGAAATCCTGGAGCCTTTTCCACTGGATTTGAAGGGTTACCGCATAGAAGTGGTGATTCCGGAGGGAATAGCCGTTTCTACGGCCGATGCCTATAGGGGAATCGTCCCCTGCGAGTCCGGTGCGTCGCTTAAAGAAATCCTGCAGAGGCCCGTATCCTCCTGGAAAGATTCCCTCGAGAACGATTTTGAGAAAACGGTATTCGCCAAGTATCCCGCCCTGGCGGCCGTAAAGGCGGAATTGTACGAAAAAGGCGCCCTTTATGCCGCTATGTCGGGCAGTGGGAGCGCCTGTTTCGGAATATTTTGTTGTTAAGTTTTTAGTGTCCTATCGAGAACCTTAAACCGGCTTCCACATCGAAGCGGAGGGGCTGGACGGTACGCAACGACCGCGGCTGTCTTTCCGTAGCGATGAAGTAGCGGAAACTGGGATCCAGGTAAATTCCCAGGTAAGGGGTAAGCTTGAATTCTACACCCAGACCCACACCGGCGGACCACTGCGGACGAGTGCCTCTCTGGTGATAGTGGATGTCGCTGGGGCTGTTGTGCACATGGAAATGATTGTCCACGAGCCACTCGGCGGCACCGCCGGCAAAGGCGTGGACGTTCCAGCGGCTGGAATTGACAAAGTTGTAATAGAAGTTGACAGGTACGCCCAGCCAGTGCTGGTGGTTGTCAATATCCGTTTGGGGCAGGTAGAAACCTTCGCCCTTGTAATCTCCTACGAAAGTACGTCCCAGATTGGTATAGCGGAGGCCTGTGCCGATGGCCCAGCGGGAGGACAGGTTGAACTGCAGGCCCACACCCACGGAGAACGGCAGGGCGAAACTCACCTCGGGGCTTTCGTTGTAAATGCCGACTTCCGTATCTCTGGAAGGGGCTCCATAGCGGCGATAACTGCTGTGGATGCCGCTGCGCTGGCTGGTCTGCACGTTGCCGTACGCCATAAGGGAAACGCCACCGGACGATTTGCGGGCGGCCACCTTTTCTTCAAAGGCCAGTTGGTTCAGAAGGGCGTTGTCATTGGCCTTCTGGGCCTTTGCGGCTGCTTCCTCCGCGGTGGCCTTTTCCTGGGTGGCAGGCTTGGCGGCGGGGGCCTCAGGTGCCTTGTCTGCAACAGGGGCTGCTTCCGGAAGGACTTCCGGAGCGGCGGGTTCTGCGGCCTGGGCCAGCAAATGAGGTCTTCTCCGGGGAGACTGCACTAATTCCACAGGAGCTTCTTCCAGGACGGGTTCGACTTCTGCTTCGGGCACGGTTTCCCCGGATGCCTCAGACATAAATATTGAAGGGTTAGAATGTTCGGGTTCTATTACGGGGGCGGCGGGCTTCAACAGCACGAACAGGGCCACGGCGGCCGCAGCGGCCAGAGCGGTGGCGTACCCCCAGAAGCGGACGGGAATAACACGGCGCTGCTTATCCAGCCCCGCAGCCACGCCTTCCCAAACCTTTTGGGAGACGGGCTCTTCCGCGTTCTGTAAGAGATTTCTTACTTGTATGTCAAATTCGTTCTCGTTCATTTTTTTATCATTTCCTGCAAACGAAGCCGGGCGCGTTGCAATTTGGAGCGCGAGGTGGCTTCCGTACATCCCAGTTCCTTGGCTATTTCCTTGTGCGAATAGCCTTCCACCACATACATGTTAAAGACCGTTCGGGCGTCTGGCGGGAGGGCTTCAATGAGTTTCATGAGTTCCTTATACCCCATTCTTTCCAGCGGCGTAGCCTCTTCCGTAAACAGACCGTGGGCTTCGCTGATGTCGTCGCTCAGGCCCAGGGCGTCTGTTTTTCTGAGATGCATCAAAGCAGTATTGACAAAGATCCTTCTGGCCCAGCCTTCAAAGGAGCCTGCTCCTTCATAGCTGTCAATTTTGGTGAACAAGGTAATGAACCCTTCCTGGAGAACGTCCTCTGCATCTTCCCGGTTTCCCATATAACGCAGGCACAGGGCCATCATTTTGGGTGAAAGGGCATCGAACAGGCGCCTTTGTGCTTGGCGGTCTCCCTCCTTGCAGGCAGCGG
>Ga0310786_10006590_pt1 | contig 15372 bp, 10 predicted proteins | sample AusTroGonzalo_MG_FD_203881 | JGI IMG/M metagenome (GOLD analysis project Ga0310786, IMG submission 203881) | Bovine rumen microbial communities from tropical cattle in Woodstock, Queensland, Australia - Gonzalo_03 (v2) (version 2) | ecosystem: Host-associated > Mammals > Digestive system >... | reverse complement strand
CCGACCCGGCCCTCGCCGACGCCATCACCGCCGCCCGCCGCCGCCTCGACGGATTTTTGGCCGAAGGGAAGACCTTTTCCGGGCTCCAGAAGCTTGCCGAAAAGCGGATGAATATCATCAGATTTCCATCGAAAAATCTTGAAAATTCCTTAATCTTGAAACAAAGGGGGCCGAAATCCGAAGTGAACCGCCTAGCCACCGAATTCCGTACCCGAGGAGCGGCCCTGCTGGCCGCCCTGCGGCAAATCCCACCCACTCCCGACCGCAAAAAACTCCTCGCCCGCCTCTCCCTCCTACTCCGCACGTAGCCCCCCAATTCCCCACCCCGCTGAACTTCTTCTTCCCGTCTTTCTTTTCTCAATCCAGCGTGTGGAGACAGCGGCGGAACTTGCCCGTCAACGCCCAAGACGCCGAAAGATTTTCCGGCGGGACAGTTTTTCGGCTGGGCGGGCCATTTTGCCACCGCTTCGGGCGGTTGCTCTCGGCAGGCGCAGAAAAATTCTTCCGGAAACACGATCTTTCCCTTGTTAGGCGGCAGGGCGCGGATTTTCTCCTTGATTGCCGCCCATTCGTCCGCGTCGAGCATGTCGTCCGAATGTGATTTCATCCGTCCCTCCCACATCGCGGGGCCCACTTGCCCCACCGAAGCCCCCGCCAAGAGTGCCGCTGCGACGAGGTCCAGCGCCACGAACGCGTTTTTCCTCGCCACCGGAATCCCCACCCCCATCGGCCAACCGATTTCCCGTGCCCGCTCGATGGCCTCAAGGGTCGGCCACGGTCCGTGGTCCGTCCCCGTCATCTCCGCGTGGCTTTTGATTCCCTGCAAGCTCGTCAAAAGCCGCACGCCACGGCGCTTGAACGACAAGAGGTGTTCTTCCGTCAGAAGGCTTGCATTCGTGTACACCGCGACCTTGAGCCCGACCGCCAGCGCCCTGTCGCACAATTCGTCCAAGTCATCCCGCAGGAGCGGCTCGCCGCCGGTGAACTGCACGGACTTGACGCCTCGCCGCGCGTAATCGGCCAAAATCGCGGCCCATTCCGCCGACGGAAGCTCCGGCTCGCCCCATTCGGGGCGTTCATGCCAGACGCCGTAGCAGAACGGACAGGCGAAGTTGCACCGCGCCGTCTGCTCGATCGAGAGCCGCGGCGGCAGCGGCGGCGCATCCGTCACGGGGACTCGTCCCCGTGCGGCGGGTCCAATTCCTCCGGGTCGGCTTCCAACAACCCCTCGACAACCCATTCCTTCGGAATCTCCTGGATTGTCCCGCTTGCATCGTCCAGCTTTTCCGCCGGTTGTTCCTCCGGCGGCAGGAAGTCGCCCATGATGGCGTCAACTTCGTCCTTGAGACTCGCTTATCCCGGTTATTGTCGGGATAAGCGAGTTGCAGATGCAATCCATCTGCGTTTTCAGTAGATTCGTTTTCGCGGCGGCTCCTTTCGGTTTGAGCACTGCCATTATGGCAGAATCCCCGGATGCCGCCGCTCTTTTTCCCTCCCTGTCCAGCCGTTGTGCCCCGAAAACCTCAAGCCCCGTCAAAAATCGGGATAAGCGTGTTGAGAGGCGCGGGTTGTTCGATAGCAGCATCCGGATTCGGAAACGTCCCCAAGCAGGGGCCCGGAGAGTCGCTTCCCGCGCATCCCGCCGTACCGGCGAGCAATCCCGCCAGCGGCAAACCCGCCGCGAGCGCCACCTTCATCGCCGCCAAGCGTTTCTTGCCGTCTGCATCCAAGTTCATGCGCATCTCCCTTGTTTGTTCTTTTTAGCTTGCCTGTCCCCTCCCCGCTTGCCAAGCGCAGTGTTTCCGACCGGCTCCTTTTCGCCATCCTTCTTCTCTTGCTAATTCCCCCCGTTCCGCAACCGCGGCGGACCGCGCGGCGCTTGCGCCGGGGGGGCGCCCGTGCTACAACGTCCCGACCGCGCGCATTTCCCCCCGCGCAGCCCCGGAGTTTCCCCATGCCCATGCAATTTTCCGAAAACGCAGACCGGATGGACGTCCGCTACGTCGCCGCCCTCGCCCGCATTTCCCTCGACGACGCCGAGGCCGCCGCGCTCCAGTCCCAGCTCGACGGCATCCTCGCCTTCGTCGGCGAACTCAAATCCCTTGACGTGGAAGGCGTCGAGGAAACCCAGGACGCCAGCGGCACCAGCGGCGTCCACACCGTCTGGCGCGAGGACGTGCCCCTGCCCGGACTCGACCGCGACGCCGCCCTCGCCCTCGCCCCCCACGAACGCCACGGCCAGTTCGCCGTTCCCAAAATCATCGAATAGAGGCCCGCCCCATGACTGCCGAATCCCTTTGCAACCTCGGCTTCGCAGAAGCCGCCCGGACCCTCGCCGCCGGCGAGACCACGTCCCGCGAGCTCGTTTCCGCCCTCCTCGAACGTTGCGCCGCCCTCGAACCCTCCCTCAACTCCCTCACGTGGTGGTCGGCCGATGCCGCGCTCGAAGCCGCGGACGCCGCCGATGCCGCCCGCGCCGCTGGCGACGCCCGCCCCCTCCTCGGCGTCCCCATCGCCATCAAGGACCTCCTCAACGTCCGCGGCCAGCCCTGCACGGCCGGTTCCAACATCCTCAAGGGCTACGTCGCCCCCTACGACGCTACCGTCGTCGCGCACCTCCGCGAAGCCGGTTGCATTTTCGTTTCCCGCACGAACACCGACGAATTCGCCATGGGCGGCTCCACCGAAACCAGCGCCTACGGCCCCACCCGCAACCCCTGGGACCTCTCGCGCGTCCCGGGCGGCTCCTCCGGCGGCAGCGCCGCCGCCGTCGCCGCGTGCCTCGCGCCCGCCGCCCTCGCCTCGGACACCGGCGGCAGCATCCGCCAGCCCGCCGCCTTCTGCGGCGTGACCGGCCTCAAGCCCACCTACGGCCGCGTCTCCCGCTACGGTTGCACCGCCTTCGCCTCCTCCCTCGACCAGGTCGGCCCCATCGCCCGCTCCGTCGAGGACGCCGCCCTCGTCTACCAGACCATCGCCGGCCTCGACCCGCACGACGCCACTTCCTCCCCCCGCCCCGTCGAGGATTCCCTCCCCGCCATCCGCGCCGCCCGCGACCTCAAGGGCCTGCGCCTCGGCGTCCCCGCCGAATACTTCGTCGAAGGCCTCGACCCCGACGTCGCCGCTCTCGTCCGCGACGCCATCGCCCAATGCCGCGCCCTCGGCGCCGAAACCGTCGAAGTCTCCCTCCCCCACACCCGCCACGGCATTCCCTGCTACTACATCCTCGCCCCCGCCGAAGCCTCCGCCAACCTCGCCCGCTACGACGGCGTCCGCTACGGCCTCCGCGCCTCCGAAGCCAACCTCCAGGAAATGTACGAATCCACCCGCGCCGCCGGATTCGGCCCCGAAGTCAAGCGCCGCGTCATCCTCGGCACCTACGTCCTCTCCTCCGGCTTCGCCGACGCCTACTACCGCCGCGCCCAGCGCGTCCGCACCCTCATCCGCCGCGACTTCGACGCCGCCTTCGCCGCCTGCGACGCCATCCTCGGCCCCGTCACCCCCACCCCCGCCTTCCCCCTCGGCGAACGCACCGCCGACCCCCTCCGCATGTATCTCGGCGACATTTTCACCGTCAACGTCAACCTCGCCGGCATCTGCGCCCTCTCCCTCCCCTGCGGCGTCACCCCTTCCGGCCTCCCCGCCGGCCTCCAGGTCATCGCCCCCGCCTTCGGCGAACCCCTCCTCTTCCGCATCGGCGCCGCCTACCAGCACGCCACCGGCCACCACCTCCGCCGGCCGCCCCTCCCCGCCGTCCCCTGACCGAACGCACCCCAACGGAAACCCCCATGAACTACATCCCCTCCATCGGCCTCGAAGTCCACGTCCAGCTCAAGACCCGCACCAAGATGTTCTGCGCCTGCCCCGCCCACCGCGAAGGCGACGAACCCAACCTCCACGTCTGCCCCGTCTGCCTCGGCCTCCCCGGCGCCCTCCCCACCATCAACCGCGAAGCCATAAAAAAGACCGTCCAGGTCGGCCTCATGATCGGCTCGCGCATCGCCCGCCGTAGCCTCTTCGACCGCAAGAACTATTTCTACCCCGACATGCCCAAGAACTACCAGATTTCCCAGCAGTACGCCCCCCTCTGCATCGGCGGCGCGCTCGAAATCGAAGTCGCCGGCGCCCGCAAGACCATCCGCGTCAACCACATCCACCAGGAAGAAGACGCCGCCAAGATCACCCACCTCCCCTCCTCCTCCGAAATCGACTACTCCCGCGCCTCCACCCCCCTCATGGAGCTCGTCACCGAGCCCGACATGTCCTCCCCCGACGAAGCCCTCGCCTTCCTGACCGCCCTCAAGGAAATCCTCCTCTGCGCCGGCATCTCCGACTGCGACCTCGAAAAAGGCCACATCCGCGCCGACGTCAACTCCTCCGTCCGCCCCGAAGGCACCGACCGCCTCGGCGTGAAATGCGAAATCAAGAACATGAACACCTTCCGCGGCATCCACCGCGCCCTCACCTACGAAATCCAGCGGCAGATTTCCGTCCTCTCCTCCGGCGGCACCCTCCGCCAGGAAACCCGCCGTTGGGACGACGACGCCGGCGTCACCCTCCCCATGCGCTCCAAGGAGTACGCCCACGACTACCGCTACTTCCCCGAACCCGACCTCCCCCCCATCCTCCTCGACGACGCCACCATCGACGCCTGGCGTGCCGAAATCCCCGAACTCCCCGCCGCCCGCCGCGCCCGCTTCGTCCGCGACTACGCCCTCTCCGACTACGACGCCTCCGTCCTCGTCGCCTCCCGTCCCCTCGCCGACTTCTTCGAAGAAACCGCCCGCGCCTCCTCCCTCCCCAAGGCCGCCGCCAACTGGGTCATGGGCGAACTCCTCCACGCCCTCGACGAAAAATCCGTCCCCCTCTCCGAAGCCCGCATCACCCCTTCCGCCCTCGCCGCGCTGCTCAAACTCCTCGACAAAAAGACCATCAACCAGCCCGCCGCCAAGCAGGTCTTCGCCGAACTCTTCGAAAACGGCGGCGACCCCGCCGCCATCGTCGAAAAACGCGGCCTCGCGCAGGTCTCCGACGCCTCCGCCATCGAAACTTTCGCCCGCCAGGCCATCGACGCCAACCCCAAGGTTGCCGCCGACTACCGCGCCGGCAAGCAGCCCGCCCTCATGTACCTCGTCGGCCAGGTGATGAAAGCCTCCCGCGGCAAGGCCAACCCCGCCCTCGCCGCCGAAACCCTCAAAAAACTCCTCGCCTGACCCCCCCGCCGGTTTTTGCCCGTCGGGCCGGCTCTGCTTGTTTCCCTCTCGCGCCGTCAAAATCCCAATCGGTAAAAGCGCGCCCCGTCCGCCATGCCGTCCGGCACTTCGATGGTCCCGTCCAGCATCGCACGCGCGCCCTCGGCTTCCGTCCAATCCGTTTTCAAATTGTCCGTCGTCTCGACCCGGAAGTCGTACTCCAGAACCACCGGATCCACCGCAAGGCGCACGGTCCCGTCCGGGTCATCCGCCCCGAACGCCAGCACCCGCAACTCCTCTTCCGGCACCTCCGGCGCGCCGGGGTCGTCCCGGCACAGGCAACCGCCGTCGTCGATGTACCACCCCGCCTCCGCCAGCGTGAATTTTCCCCGGTAGCGCGCGACCGCCGGAAACGCCGCCGCGTTGGTCAGCACCATCGCTCCCTCCGCCCACGTCTCCGGCTCCAGCCCGTACGTCTCCCCCGGTCGCGTCAATACGCCGGAAAGCACCACCGGCGAGGCATCCGCCGCCAGCGCGATGGCGCTTCCGAGGCGGATGTCTCCCTCCATCGAAAGCCCGCTCCCCGCGTGGTCGACGTCGCTTCCTGCCGTCTCCGCCGTGTTGCCCCCGACCCAACCGCCCGTCAGCCGGAGGTCCCCAAAATTCTCCACACCTCCGCCGAACCGCGCCGCCCGATTGGACGAGACCGAAGCTCCGGCCAGCTCGAACGTTCCTTCGCTCACATACGCTCCGCCGCCGGAATCAGTCGCTTCGTTGCCCGCCAGCTCGCCGCCCGCGAGCCGCGCCGTTCCCCCGAAATGCACGATGCCGCCGCCGCATCCCGCGACGCGGTGGTTGTCCCCCTCCGACCGATTGCCTTCGATGCTCCCGCCCGTCATCGAAAACGCGCCGAAGTTGGCCACGCCCCCGCCGTGCCCGTTCTTTCCGCCGTACCCCAAAATGTACACCCCGTCGGAAAAATTGGTGCATGTCGCGAGGTTCGACGCGATGCTCCCGCCCGCCATCTCGAAGGTTCCCGCGTTGCACACGCCGCCGCCGATTCCGCCGTAGTCCGCCGTGTTGAAGAAATTGCCGTCGTGGCAAACCCGGTTGCCGCGGATGGCGCCGCCTGTCATGCGGAACGTGCCGAAATTGGCCACGCCGCCGCCGATGTACGTCGCGCAGTTGCCCTCGATGCTCCCGCCCGCCATCTCGAACGTCCCCTCGTTTTCGACCTTAACCGGCCCGTAAAACCCGAGGTGCCCCCGCATCACCGCGCCGTCCTCCAGCCGGAACGCGCCCCCCCTTTCGACCCGCACCATCTGCGGCGGAAGGTCCGCCGGAACGTACTCCGCGGGCAACGTCCCGTCCCCGCCGCCGTCGAACACCAATGTCGCCGTCCCCGTGCCCGCCAGCGAAAAGTCCGCCCCGTCCGACACGGTGAACCACCCGTCCGTGGCGAACGTCGCATCCGTTCCCGCCCGCACGTGCCGCACCGCCGCCTCGTCGTCCGTCAGCACGACGCTCCGTTGCACCGCGACGGGCACCGCCAGCACCGCATCCGCCACCAGTTCGATGGTCGCCCCGTCGCCCGCCGCGGCGAACGCGGCCTCCAGCGAATCGTAGTCCGCCGTCCCGATGCGCGCCACGGCGGCGGCGGCACTTCCCGCCGCCAGCCATGCCAGCGCCAAAACCAATCCGCCGCGTCTCATGCCGCCACCATACGGGAACCCCGCCTCGTCCGCCAGTTCATTCCGTCTCCGCCGTTTCCGCCGCCGCGCCGCCGTCCGCCTCCGGCAGCACGCGGTAGACGTACACCTCTTCGAGCCGCCGCAGGGGTTCGACCCGGGCCCGTTCCCCGTCCAGCGGCGGAACTTCCAGCGTGAAATGGAACCGCATCGCCGCTTCCATCTCCCGGTCGTGCTCCAGCCACGCCGGCAGATCCGTGTCGCGGAGCAACCTCTGTTCCAGCGGAAGCGCGTCCGTCCCGGTGACGTCCGGAAGGCGGTCCCGACGGTCCACCAGCAGGTGCGTGATGCCGCGTCCGCGGAAAATCGCCTCCGCGGTTTCCGCCCCTTCCGTCATGTCGAATCCCGCCCGGTAGAAGGCCGCCACGCCCTCCAGGTTTTCCCAGTACAGCGACCCCAGCACCTGCCCCGCGCGGTGCCACGCCAGCACGGGACCGTGCGAAATCGGCACGCACAGCCGCGCCGGGGCGCCGTCCGCCCCGCCCGCCATTTCGCGCAGCCGCTGCGCGCGGAGGCGCGAATGGACCGAATAGAACATCAACTCGTTGTTCGCCGTGCATTCCCGGATGTTCCGGATGGTGGTGAAATCGTCGCGCGTGTGCAACGCCGCGCAAAGGCCCAGCGGCAGGCAAAGCCCCAGCACCACGCCCCGCGCTACCAGCGGACGTCCCTTCGGCCGCTGCGCCAGCAGCAGCACCGCCGGGAACAGGCACAGTGTCCCCGCCATGCTCGCCCAGCGGATTTGCCACATCGCCAGCCCCGCGAAACAGGTTGCCATCGCCGCCGAAGCCAGCAGCGCCAGGCGGTCAGGCGTCGGTCTGCCCCTACCCGCCGCGAAAAAGGCCGCCGCCACCGCCAGCGGCAACGCGCCGAACGCCCCGAACAGCGCTTTCGCCGCCGCCGCGCCGTGCGCATCCGCGAGCAGCGGCCGGAATTCCATGATGAAACGGTGCATCACCTCCATCGTGTCCGTCCGCAGGACGTGGAACGTCCCGCCGCCGAACAGGATCAGCGCCGGCACCGCCAGCACCGCGGCCAGCCCCAGCACCGTCCGCGCCAGCCGCTTTCCCGCCATCGGACGCCGTTCCAGCCACCACTCCCCCAGCGCCGGGATTGCCGCCGCCGCGCCCAGGAGCAAGCCCGCGTAGAGCGGATGGTTCACCTCCAGCCGCCACGAAAAATGGCCCGGCAGGTATTCCACCGCGTAAAACGCCAATCCGCATCCCGCCGCCACCTTCCCCCACAACCGCCAGAGTGCCCCGTCCCACCGCACGCCGGTTTCCCCACGCCCGTCCAGCAGGAACGTCGCGCCGAGCGCCAGCATCGTCCCCGCGAACACGAAGAGGAACACCGTCGCGCTCAGCCATAGCAATACGGCCGCGCAGACGCCCGCCGCAGCGAACAGCACCGCGTCGCGCCGCCGCCTTCCGCCCCCCGCCTTCCGCCATCCCATCCGCCCGCCCAGGAGCGCAATCCACATCCACGCCAACGCCACCAGCTGGAACCCGTGGTGGTCCGGCCGCGCCGGATGGAAATGCGCGAACACGAACGGCATCGGCAGACCGCACAGCAACGCCAGCCACGCCGCACCCGCGCCCCACAACCGCCGTACCGCGCAAAACACGCCGAAAAACCCGATGAATCCCGTCCACGCCATCAGGTGCTTTCCCGCGGTCTCCAGCGCCCGGTCGACCGGCTCCCCGCGCCGCACGCTCCCCGCCGCCAGCGCCCGCAAGCCCCAGATCGGCAGCTGGCACCAATGCATCGCCCGCCCGTGCGGCACGTTGTCCCACGTCGTCCGCCGGATGCGGAACCGTCCGTTTTCCATCGCGTCGCGCGCGTACATCAACCAGCAGTAGGCATCCGGATCCTCGAACGCGAAATGCTCCCGCTCCCGCTGCGGCAGGTCCCGCCCCCGGGCGTCCGTCAGCCGGTAGTGCCGCGCGAACGTGTCCTGCGCCTCCTCCATCCGCGCCGCGTTGCCGAAGAACCAGCACCAGAGCAGCACCGCCGCCAGCACCGTTTGCGCCGCAGCGGACATCCGCCGGAAGCTCATCGCGCCCCCTCCTTCCCCCCGAAAACGATTTCATGGAGCTCCCATGGCGTCGGGAACGTGCGGAACAGCCCGCTGGACGGCACCTGCAACGTGAACCCCGGCGTCTCCTGCGCCACCCCGCTGCGGGAATGCAGCCACGGCGGCAGGTCCTTCGGCGCGGAGAGTACCGCCTGCCCGAGCGTCCGCTTGGAACGCCAGACGTCGAAATTGGCGTTGGCGCAGGAATCGTGGAGGAACGGTGCCGTGGTGTCCCGCAGTTGCGCGAGCCGCGTCAATCCCCGTTCCCGCGCGATGGCCTCCGCCCGCCGCCCCCCCCGCGCATCCGCGAAAAACGCGTGTTCCGCCGCCAGCCCGTCTCGGTTTTCCCAGTAGAACGACCCCAGCGACGCCTGTCCCGTGAAGTACGCCAGCGCCGGCGCGTCTCCCATCCAACCGACCCACCGCACGTCTTCGCCCTCCGCCGCCGGCCATTTTTCCGCCCATCTCCGGATGAGGCGTTTCACCGCCGCCGCTTCCCCCCACGCCGGAGCCTCCTCCTCCCCCGCCGCCGTCCGGGATTCCTTCCGCCACCGCCACGCCGCTTCCGCCCCGCCCCATGCGAGCATCCCCGCCACGCACGCCACCACCGGCCACCGGTGCCACCGCGCCGCGCCGCGCGCCATGCCCGCCGCCGTCGCCACCGTCCATGCCCCCGCCGCCGCGAACGGAACGCACCACCGCCACATCCACAGGAACAGCCCCAGCGACGCCAGCCACCAGAGCAGCGTCGCCGCTTCCGCCGTCCGTTGCGGCTCCCGCCGTTCCGTCGCGTAGAGGAACAGCAGCGGCAGCGGCGCCAGCAGCAAGCCGCTGGTTTCCCGCAACCACGTCCCCGCCCATTCGCTCGGCCGCAACCCGTCCAGCGGACTGTGGAATTCCATGATGAAATGCCGGTGCAGCATCGCCAAGGACGCCGATTTCGGCCAGAACCACGCCTCCGGCCCGAACACGATGCACACCGGCAGGAGCGCCATTCCCGCCAGCCCCGCTCCGATGGCCAGCCAGTCCCGCCAGCCCGCCCGTCCTTCCGCCCGCATCCCCGCCAGCCGGAAAAACACCTCCCCCGCCCCCAGAAACGCCAGCGCATGGAGCGGATGGTTCGCTTCCAGCCGCATTTCGAAATGCGGCGCGTATTCCAGCGCCCAGAAAAAGAGGCACGCCCCCGCCCCCGCCCCCCCCCACCGACGCCACAACCCCGCCTCCGCCCGCCGCCCGGCCCCGCCTCCCCCTCCGAACGCCTGCAACCCGATCAGCGCCGCCGCCATGACGCCCCCCCAGCACCACAGCCACGCCGTGCCGCCGATCCAGCACGCCATCCCGCCCGCAATCCCCGACGCCCGGAAATCCCGCCGCGCCTTTGCCCCTTCGTCCGTTCCCGGCGCCACCCAGCCGAACCGCCCGAACGCCAGCCCCGCCCAGCACGCGACGACCGCCATCGCCTGCAACCCGTGGTGGTCCGGCTCCAGCGGATGGAACCGCAACGCGGCCATCGACGCCCCCATCGCCGCGAACGCCAGCGCCGACCACGCCCCCCACCGGCGCCACAGCCACCCGCACAACAGCGCCAAGCACAGCCATTGCAACAGCGGCCCGATCCAAACGCCACCCAGTTCCAGCGCTTCCTCCCGCGAATCCGCGATTCCGCACGCCTCGAACGCCCGCGCCAGCCCCGCAATGCCCCAGATGTATGATTGGCTCCAATGCATCGGCCGCCCCTGGGGCGGATTGTCCATGTGCGTCCAGCGCTTCCGCCATCCCGGCTCCCGCAGGAAATCCCGCGCATGGCAAAGCCACGCATACGCATCCGGCACCGTGAAATATCGCGGTTCCGTCGTCCCCGCCCCCTTCCGCGCTCCGGGGAAAAGCCCGTCCATCGCCCGGGCGCAGGCATCCGTGTGCCACGCCTGCACCCCGATGGCCGCCGCCAGCACCGCCAGAAACAACACAGGCGCGGCCCGATGGAAAAACCGCTTCATCCCCTCATTATCCCCCACCAACCTCCCCCGCGCAAAACAAAACCGTCTTGCCGTCCGGCCCGCATCCTGTCGGGACGCCCCTTCCCCACCTTGTTACCGAGTCCGGGACCGTTGCCGTCCCCGCCGGAGCGTTTGCCAACCCTTGGCAAATTCCATCCGTTTTTGCCGATTCATGGCAAAACGCTTTTCGCGCGCGCACCCGCGCGCTTCGCGGGTTGATTTTTCCCCCGGTTTCTGCTTTCTTCCCCCCGCCATGCCCAAACCCAAACCCATCTACGACGAGTCCAAGATCCAGACCCTTTCCTCGCTGGAGCACATCCGCAAGCGCATCGGCATGTACATCGGCCGCCTCGGCAACGGCAGCCAATACGACGACGGCATCTACATCCTCCTCAAGGAGGTCATCGACAACGCCATCGACGAGTTCATCATGGGGTACGGCAAGCGCGTCGACATCGCCATCGAGGGCTCCTCCGTCTCCGTCCGCGACTACGGCCGCGGCATCCCCCTCGGCAAGGTCGTCGACTGCGTCTCGCGCATCAACACCGGCGCCAAGTACAACGACGACGTCTTCCAGTTCTCCGCCGGCCTCAACGGCGTCGGCACCAAGGCCGTCAACGCCCTCTCCTCGCGCTTCCGGGTTCGCTCCCACCGCGGCGGCGAATTCGCCGAGGCGTACTTCGAACGCGGCGTCCTCAAGGCGCAGCGCAACGGCAAGTGCCCCGGCGAGCGCGACGGCACGCTCGTCGAATTCACCCCCGACCCGGACATCTTCCCCGGCACCGAATTCCGCACCGAACACGTCTCCCGCCGCCTCCGCCTCTGCGCCTGCCTCCAGACCGGCCTCAAGCTCGTCTGCAACGGCACCGAATTCCTCTCCGGGGAAGGCCTCGTGGACGTCCTGCGCGACGAAATCGGCGACGAAGCCCTCTACCCCCCCCTCCACTACCGCTCCAAGACCCTCGAACTCGCCTTCACCAACACCAACCGCTACAACGAGTCCTTCTTCTCGTTCGTCAACGGCCAGTACACCTCCGACGGCGGCACCCACCTTTCCGCCTTCCGCGAGGGCATCCTCAAGGGCGTCAACGAATTCGCCAAGTCCAAGTTCGACGGCGACGACGTCCGCGAATCCATGGCCGGCGCCATCTCCATCCGCATCCAGGAACCCCAGTTCGAGGGCCAGACCAAGAACAAGCTCGGCAACGCCGAAATCCGCTCCGACCTCGTCAAGCAGATCGCCGCCATCGTTGAGGACCTCCTCCACCGCAACCCCGAAGCCGCCGACCGCCTCGTCAAGAAGGTCGAGGAAACCCAGTCCCTCCGCCGCGAACTTTCCACCGTCAAGAAGCTCGCCCGCGAACGCTCCAAGTCCGTTTCCATCCGCATCCCCAAGTTCAAGGACAGCAAGGTCCACCTCGACGCCAAGCGCGGCAAGGGCTTCGAAAGCATGATTTTCATCACCGAAGGCGACTCCGCCGCCGGTTCCATCACCCAGACCCGCGACGCCCGCACCCAAGCCGTCTTCACCCTCCGCGGCAAGCCTCTCAACGTCGCCGAACTCACGCGCCAGGCCATCTACACCAACGAGGAACTCTACAACCTCATGCGCGCCCTCAACGTCGAGGAATCCCCTGACGCCCTCCGCTTCCAGAAAATCGTCATGGCCACCGATGCCGATGTCGACGGCCTCCACATCCGCAACCTCCTCCTCACCTTCTTCCTCCGCTTCTTCGAGCCCCTCGTCCTCGCCGGCCACGTCTTCATCCTCGAAACCCCCCTCTTCCGCGTCCGCAACAAGAAGGAAACCCGCTACTGCTACTCCGAATCCGAACGCGACCGCGCCATCAAATCCGTCCGCTCCCCCGAAGTCACCCGCTTCAAGGGCCTCGGCGAAATCTCCCCCGGCGAATTCAAGTCCTTCATCGACCCGCGCACCATGCGCCTGACCACCGTCACCGTCGACCGCGCCAACGAACGCCAGATCCCCTCCATCCTCGGCTTCTACATGGGCCGCAACACCCCCGAACGCCGCCAGTTCATCATGGACCACCTCCAGATCACCGGCGAGGAATGATTTTCCCCCGGCCATGATCGAATTCCGCCTCGTCTCCAAACGCCACGGCGCCCAGATCGTCCTCGATTCCGTCTCCTTCCGCCTCCCCCCCGGCTCCCGCACCGGCGTCGTCGGCCCCAACGGCGCCGGCAAAACAACCCTCTTCGACCTCGCCGCCGGCGACGCCGAACCCGATTCCGGCCAGATCGTCCGCCGCCCCGGCCTCCGCATCGACTACCTCCGCCAGCAGCTCCCCACCGTCCCCCCCGGCCTCGCCCTCCTCCCCTATGTCGAATCCGCCGTCCCCGGCGTCGCCGCCCTCCGCGACGCCATCGCCGAAGCCGAGGCCCTCCTCCCTTCCGCCGCCCCCGGCCCCGACGCCGATTCCCTCCTCGCCCGCCTCGCCGACCTCCAGACCCGCTACGAAAACGCCGGCGCCTACGACGCCCCCGCCCGCGCCGCCGCCGCCCTCGCCGGGCTCGGCTTCCGCACCGCCGACCTCGACCGCCCCCTCCGCTCCTTCTCCGGCGGCTGGCAGATGCGCGCCGCCCTCGCCCGCGCCCTCCTCGCCGACCCCGACCTCCTCCTCCTCGACGAACCCGGCAACTACCTCGACCTCCCCGCCATCGAATGGCTCCGCCGGCGCCTCGAATCCTACCGCGGCACCCTCGCCATGATTTCCCACGACCGCTACCTCCTCCAATCCCTCGCCCGCGTCACCCTCGAAGTCGCCCGCGGCGCCGTCACGCGCTACCCCGGCACCTACTCCTTCTACGCCGCCGAACGCGAAAAACGCCGTGCCCTCGAAATCGCCCGCCGCAAGAACGAAGACCGCCGCCGCCGCGAAATCGAACGCTTCGTCGAACGCTTCCGCGCCAAGGCCACCCTCGCCGCCCGCGTCCAGGCCAAGATCAAGCTCCTCGAAAAAATGCCCCGCACCGAGGTCTCCGAACTCGCCCTCGGCCGCTCCGCCTTCCGCCTCGCCCCCCCGCCCCCCGCACCCCGCGAAGTCCTCCGCGCCGAAAACATCTCCTTCCGCTACGCCCCCGACGCCCCCTGGATCTGCCGCGGCCTCTCCCTCGAAATCCTCCGCGGCGGCAAGCTCGCCCTCGTCGGCCCCAACGGCGCCGGCAAAACCACCCTCCTCCGCCTCCTTGCCGGACAGCTCGCCCCCCAGACCGGCACCGTCCGCCTCGGCCGCAACGTCGTCCCCGGCTACCAGTCCCAGGACACCGCCGAAACCCTCCCCCCCCTCTCCACCTGCTTCGACATCCTCCGCGCCGCCGCCCCCGACGCCCCCGAATCCGACCTCCGCTCCCTCCTCGGCGCCTTCGGCTTCTCCGGCGACGCCATCCGCAAGCAGGCTGGCGTCCTCTCCGGCGGCGAACGCATCCGCCTCGCCTTCGCCCGCCTCCTCGCCCGTCCCCCCAACCTCCTCCTCCTCGACGAACCCACCACCCACCTCGACCTCGAATCCCGCGAAGCCCTCCAGGCCGCCCTCGAAGCCTACGACGGCACCTGCCTCTTCGTCTCCCACGACGTCGCCTTCGTCCGCGCCGCCGCCCGCGAAATCCTAGAACTCCGCGGCGACGCCCTCCTCCGCCGCTACCCCGGCAACTACGACTACTACCGCGAATGCCTCGCCCGCGAAGCCGCCGCCGCCCCCCCGCCCGATTCCCCCCGCGCCGCCGCCTCCTCCCCTTCCTCCTCCTCCGCGCCCGCCGCCCCCGCCACCGAAAAAGAACGCCGCGCCGCCCTCCGCCTCCGGCGCAAGGCCCTCGATGCCTCCCTCCGCAAGCTCGACCGCCAGCTCGCCGACCTCGAAACCCGCATCGCCGCCGCCGAAGACCTCCAAACCCGCCAGCACGCCCTCCTCGCCGACCCCTCCACCCCGCCCGACGCCCGCGCCGCCGCCGGACGCCTCCTCAAGCAGTCCGCCGACGAAATCGCCGCCCTCAGCGCCGAATGGGAACGCCTCGGCGCCGAACGCGACACCCTCGCCACTTCCCTCTAGAGCGGTTTTCGAAAACATGTGGACGCAAGGCTGGGGGGTGCGACATTCTTGTCGCGCCCAAACTGATTGGCGCGGCTGAAAGCCGCACCTCCCAAGGAATCGGCTACATCATTCCGAAAACCACTCTAGTGTATTGGCACGTTGACACTTGAACAAATCACGGCGGGGGGTAAAGCGATAGGAGTTTGATTCGGGCGTCCGAAGTACGGAACTGCCAATCCACTTTCGCGGCTGCCTGGTTGCGTTGCCGTTCCCACGCCGCCAATTCCACCCGCAATCTCTCAAGGCTGT
>Ga0310786_10006589_pt1 | contig 15373 bp, 13 predicted proteins | sample AusTroGonzalo_MG_FD_203881 | JGI IMG/M metagenome (GOLD analysis project Ga0310786, IMG submission 203881) | Bovine rumen microbial communities from tropical cattle in Woodstock, Queensland, Australia - Gonzalo_03 (v2) (version 2) | ecosystem: Host-associated > Mammals > Digestive system >... | reverse complement strand
TAGTCCAAATAGTGCCGCATCTCTGGATGAAGCAGATAATGGGCAATCTCAGTATCGAACATCTGCTTGTCTGTCAGTCCTTTAGTCTTGATTTCCTTCCATTGAGACTTGAGGTTGTGACCGATTACGATATTGTCTTTCACCACGAAAGGCTCGCTCTTTTCCTCCTTCTTTTGTGGCGGATTTGGAGCCGAACTGAACAAATCGAGCTGAACAGGCCCTTTATCTTCGGCCTTTTGCTGAGGTTTGGGGGCTGTTCCGAAGAGGTCGAGTTGCAAGGAACCGTCGTTGTTCTTGGCTGGTTCAGGTTTTTCTTCCTTCGGTTTTTCTGGTTGAGTCTGTGCTTTATTCAGCAACTGTCTGAACTCGAGGCGTTTGAAGAGTTCCTGCAACTTCTTTGTGTCAGGTTCGCGAAGCTGCAAAAGGTCCATATCCAGGCTGATTGGAACCTCCTGATTGATAGTTGCCAACCACTTGCTTTGCTTGATTTTCTCGACATTATTCTCAACCTTTTCCTTCAATGCACCCTTCAGTTTCTGGGTGGAAGCCAGCAGATTTTCTATGCTTCCAAACTCTTCGATGAGCTTCTGAGCAGTCTTCTCGCCCACTCCAGGACAGCCAGGAATGTTATCGACTGCATCTCCCATCAGTCCCAGCATATCGATAACTTGCAAGGGCGTCTGCAGTCCCCACTTCTTCTTCACTTCCTCGATGCCCAGAATCTCTGCCTCGCTATTCTTTCCAACTGCAGGTCGATAGATTTTTACCCTTTCTGTAACAAGTTGTCCGAAGTCTTTATCTGGCGTCATCATATAGGTTTCTATGCCTTTTTGGTCAGCTTGATGAGCGAGCGTTCCGATGACATCGTCGGCCTCGAACCCTTGAACTTCGAGGACAGGAATGCGATAAGCAGCCAGAATCTCTTTGATGATGGGAACGGCAAACCTGATGGCTTCTGGAGTTTCCTCTCTTTGCGCCTTATATTCAGGGAATGCTTCGTGCCTGAAAGTGCCGCCATGAGGATCGAAAGCTACGCCCAAATGAGTGGGATTTCCCTTGCTTATCACCTCTTCAAGAGTGTTGACAAAGCCGAGAATTGCAGACGTATTTTCTCCCTTCGAATTGATTCGAGGGTTCTTTATGAAGGCGTAATAAGCACGATAAATGAGTGCGTAAGCATCAAGTAAATAGAGTTTCTGCATCTTTTTCTGTCCTTTTATGAGGTAAAATTACGGAAAAAATATGAAAGAAGCACTTTTTTATGTAAATTTGCACTCTAAAGATGCGATAAATGGATGTACTTGATAAGATAAAGGCTCCTGTTGCGGCTGAATTAGAGCAATTTAACGAGGCTTTCCGCAAAACGCTTTATAGCGACAATCCATTGCTCGAAACGGCTGTGGAACACTTGCTTAAGGCTCCTGGAAAGCAGATTCGTCCCTTACTTGTTCTGCTTTCGGCAAGAATGGTAGGCAAGGTAAACGACAAAGTCATCAACGTTGCTTTGGCTTTGGAAATGCTTCATACCGCCACTTTGGTGCACGATGATGTTGTGGACGAAAGTGATCGTCGACGTGGATTGCCTTCTGTGAACGCTCTTCTCACCAGTCAAGTTGCAGTTCTTACTGGCGATTACATACTCAGCAAGGCTCTCGAATGTGCCGCTTTGACTGAGGATGTTAGGGTGGTTCGCTATATTGCTCAGCTTGGACAAGCGCTTGCCGATGGCGAACTTATGCAGATTGACAACAAGGATTCGGACGTTCTTTCTGAGGCCACCTACTTTGATATCATCTCTCGCAAAACTGCAAGTTTGTTCTCAATCTGTGCTCGTTTGGGTGCTTTGGCTGCAGGTGGAAGCGAGGCTGATGCAGAGCGATTAGGTCAGTTCGGCAAGCTTGTTGGCATTTGTTTCCAGCTTCGCGATGATGTCTTCGACTATGGAACGGCTGAGGTGGGTAAGCCTGTTGGTAATGATATGAAGGAGGGGAAGCTCACATTGCCAGCCATTTATGCAGTCAAACATAGTGAGAATGAGGAAATGCGCGAGTTGGCTTTGAAGATTCGCCGTCGTGAAGCAACTGCCGCAGAAATGCAAAAGCTCATAGATTTCACAATAAGTGAGGGCGGATTGGAGTATGCTGCGTGGCATATGAAAGATATGCAAGGAATGGCTGACGGCCTTATCGACGATACTCGCGAGGCCTCGATTACTGAAGCACTTCACCTTCTCGCCTCTTTTGTAGCGGAAAGAGTATTCTAGTTTCTCACCTCATCCTTTATATTATGGTAGGTCGTTTTGCCCCTTCCCCAACTGGCCGAATGCATTTGGGCAATGTGTTTTGTGCCCTTCTCTCGTGGCTTTCGGCCAAGAGCAAAGGCGGAGAATGGCGTTTGCGCATTGAAGACCTCGATCCTGACCGCTCTCGTCGCGACTTTGCCTTGCAGTTGATGGACGATTTGCAATGGTTGGGGCTTCCTTGGGACGGGGAAGTTGTGTGGCAGAGCCAGCGTTTCGAACTTTATGAGCAATATCTCAAGCAGTTACAGGACTTAGGTCTCACCTACCCTTGCTTTTGTTCTCGAGCCGATATTATGGCTACTCAGGCTCCTCACGAAACAGATGGAAGAGTTGTTTATGCAGGCACTTGTAGGGGCAAAAAACTCGATGAAATGGCGCAAAATACGCCTTTTGCCACAAGATTGATGGTTCCGAATGAGGTCATAACTTTCCAAGATGGTCATTATGGCGAGCAAAGTGTGAACCTTTCGCAGCATTGTGGCGATTATGTTCTGCGGCGAAAGGATGGGGCTTGGGCTTATCAGTTGGCAGTTGTGGTTGATGATGCGTTGATGGGAATCACAGAAGTTGTGCGAGGACGAGACCTTCTTCTTAGTACTCCGCAACAGTTGCATTTGTTGCGCACCTTAGGTTTCGAGGCACCCAGCTACTTTCATCATCCTCTTTTGATGAATGAAAAAGGGCAACGACTTTGCAAACGAGACAAAGGAATGGACCTTTCTGTCCTTCGTGAAAAACATAAAAATCCCGATGAAATCGTGGGTTTTCTCGCTTTTTGGGCTGGTTTTCTCCCCTCTCCCACTCCCATCAAGCCTCAAGATTTGCTGCCCTTCTTCTCTTGGCAAAAGGTTCCAAAAGAAGACATTACAGCCTGCCTTTAAAAACATAGCCAGTTACGATGGCAATCATAACACGTTAACTTTGCAATCGTAACGAGTTAACTTTGCCAACTTAACACGTTAACTTTTGATTTTAACTACGCTAACTTTTAGCCAAAGAAGATAGCTGCAACTCCAATTGCCGCAATAACTCCGCAAATGTCGGTCAGCAGACCTGCTGCAACGGCGTGGCGAGTCTTGCGAATACCTACGGAACCGAAGTAAACGGCCAAGATGTAGAAGGTCGTATCGGTTGCTCCTTGGAAGATGCAAGAAAGGCGAGCAATAAAGGAATCAGGACCGTATTGCTGCATAGCATCGACCATCATTCCCCTGGCTCCGCTGCCAGAAAGAGGCTTCATAATGGCTGTGGGAAGTGCCGCAACATAATCTGCGTTTCCTCCAAGCATTTCAACGAACTTTCCTAAACCTCCTACGATGAAATCCATAGCTCCTGAAGCGCGGAAAACACCGATGGAAACGAGGATTGCGACCAAGTAGGGAATGATGCGAACGGCTGTTTCAAAGCCTCCTTTTGCCCCTTCAATGAAGGCCTCGTAAACATTTATCTTCTTTCTCACACCTGCCCAAATGAAGGCGATTATGATGCTGAAAAGCAAGACGTTAGCAACGACGGTACTCCATTTGTTCATCGTTTCTTGGTCGAGTTGTGTGCTCAGCCAAATCACACCACTCACCACAAGACAAATGCCGATTACGAACGCCATAATGGCTCGGTTGAAGAGATTGATGCGTTGGTACAGACTTGTGATGACCATACCTGCAAGTGTGGCAATGGCAGTCGCGATAAGAATGGGGATGAAAACGTCTGTAGGCTGAGCCGCTCCTGCAACTGCGCGATAAGTCATCACGCCAACAGGAATCAAAGTCAAGCCGCTTGTGTTCAAAACAAGGAACATAATCATCGCATTCGTTGCGGTGTCCTTCTGCTTGTTGAGTTCCTGCATACCCTCCATCGCCTTGAGTCCCAGGGGAGTAGCTGCGTTGTCGAGGCCAAGCATGTTGGCGCTGAAGTTCATGAAGATGTGTCCGAAGACCGGATGACCTGCGGGAATTTCTGGGAAGAGGCGTACCATGAGCGGCGACAACCAACGTGCCAGGGTATCGACCAGACCGCCTCTTTCGCCTATCTTCATGATGCCCATCCACAGAGAAAGCACGCCTGTAAGGCCGAGCGAAATCTCGAAAGCGTTCTTCGCATTGTCGAAAGTACTGTTCATTATCGCGGGAAAAACGTCGGTATTGCCCATGCAGAGCTGCACCAAAGCAATAATGAAAGCGATGAAGAAAAAGCCTATCCAGATGTAATTCAGTACCATCTTTTAGTTGATGAGTTTATAAGTTTATTAGTTTGCAAGGTTTTATGAGAAGAGATCGCCTTGTATGTAGCCGTCTTTAGAAGGGCTGATGTGCAGATGTCTGTAGGCGAGTTCTGTCACTTCGCGGCCTCTTGGAGTTCGTTTGATGAAGCCTTCCTTGATGAGGAACGGCTCGTAAACCTCCTCAACTGTGCCCGCATCTTCGCCCACAGCAGTAGCAATCGTATTGATACCTACAGGTCCGCCTTGGAACTTGTTGATGATGGTGGTCAGAATCTTGTTGTCAATCTCGTCGAGACCATAGCGATCTATGTTGAGGGCCTCAAGTGCGACTCGAGCAATATCAAGATCAATATTGCCATTTCCCTTGACTTGGGCGAAGTCGCGAACTCGTCTGAGAAGGGCGTTAGCGATTCGAGGCGTTCCACGACTGCGGCTTGCTATCTCGCCTGCAGCATCGAAATCGATAGGCACACCAAGTATCTTGCTCGAACGCATCACAATCTTCTGAAGTGTGTCTGCATCGTAGTACTCCAAATGCATGTTGATGCCGAATCGAGCTCGCAAAGGTGCCGTCAGCAAGCCACTTCTTGTAGTCGCTCCCACCAAAGTGAATGGCGCCAAATCTATTTGGATGCTTCGAGCTGAAGGACCTTTGTCTATCATGATGTCGATGCGGTAATCCTCCATCGCAGAGTAGAGATATTCCTCAACTATGGGTGAGAGACGATGAATTTCATCGATGAAAAGGACGTCGTTTGGCTCGAGAGAAGTGAGGATGCCTGCAAGGTCGCCAGGTTTGTCGAGCACAGGTCCGCTCGTCAGCTTAAAGCCGACTCCAAGCTCGTTAGCAATGATGTTGGAGAGCGTGGTCTTTCCCAAGCCTGGAGGGCCATGCAGAAGTGTGTGGTCGAGGGGTTCTCCTCTGTACTTCGCAGCCTCGACAAAGATGCGCAAGTTCTCGACAACTTTGTTTTGTCCGCTAAAGTCCTCGAAGCATAAAGGCCGGAGTGCGTTCTCAAAGTCCTTTTCCTTTTGCCTTCCTTCTTGTCTTATGTCGAAATCTTCCATATTGCTTATAGTGCTTTAAGTGCTTTGTCTTCAGCCTGTTGCATCAGTTCTCTTTCCTCGTCTGTCTTGTCTCGAAAGCCGCAAAGATGCAGTAGTCCGTGAATGATGATGCGTCGAAGTTCCTCTTCTGGCTCGACTTGATAGAGCTCAGCATTGGTTTTGACGGTATCGAGACTGATGTAAATGTCTCCGCTCAACGAATCGTCTTTACTGTAGTCGAAGCCGATGTGGTCGGTATAGTAGTCGTGTCCGATGAATCGACGATTGATGTCGAGCATCGTTTCATCATCCACGAAGATGTAGTTGATGTCGCCTACCTTTTTATTATATGTTGCTGCCGTATTCCTGACCCAAGCCGAAACCTCTGTTTCGACGAGTTCAGGCATCGCCACATTTATGGTGTTGTAGGTAATCATTCAGCTTGAAGGAGTTCGACAGCCTTTTTAACTACCTCATCGTTCTCGTAGATGATGGCAAAGTACTCGCTTGTATCCCACAAATCCCTTGCTACAAGGGCTTTGACGATGAGTTTTATGTTCTCCGTTGTCTTCTGCCGTTCTTCATCATCTTTCGGCTTGATGTTCTGCTTTTCGCCTTCTTTGAAGATGTCGTCGATGAGTTCCTGAGGCAGTTGATACTCGTTCTTGAACTGCTCGAAACTGGGGTAAGCTTTCGCCAACTTCTTCCTGTTCTTGTCCATATACTTGAGGTTGGCGTTGATGATGATGCTCTTGGCGGACATTTCGCGATAGCATTTCGCATATTTCATAGTGTCGAGAGGCACGAAGCAGTCAGGCATAATGCCCCCTCCACCATAAACTGTGCGACCTTTTCTAAGGGTTTGATAGCGCAGAGAATCAGGGAAGTGAATGCTATCGGCATTCGTCAACTCGCCACTATTATAGCGATTGATGACGTCTTTGGCGTAGTCGAGGCCCTTTCCTTTCTCGTAAGGCTTCTGAATACTGCGGCCACTTGGGGTATAGTAGCGAGCCGTAGTCAGTCTGATCATACTGCCATCAGGCATATCGAACGGGCGTTGAACGAGGCCTTTGCCAAAGGAACGACGGCCCACAACGAGTCCCCTATCCTGATCTTGGATGGAGCCTGACAGAATTTCGGCTGCTGAGGCACTATATTCATCTATCAAAACGGCCACTTTTCCCTCTTGGAAACAGCCTCCACCTGTGCTTCGGAACTCCTGACTGGGAACGCTTCGGCCCTTCGTATAGACTATCATATCGCCTTTTTGCAGGAATTCGCTGGCAATATCGGCAGCAGCTTGGAGGAAGCCGCCTGAGTTCTGTTGCAGGTCGATGATGAGGTCTTTCATGCCTTCGCCTTTCAACTTCTTGATGGCTTCAACCACCTCATTATGAGTTGTTTGGGCGAAGTTGTTGAAGCGAATCAGTCCGATTGTTGGCGTCACCATATAAGCGGCATCGACAGAGTTGACAGGAATGCGGTCTCGCTTCACATCGAAGTAGAGTGTGTCCTTGATGCCTCGACGAACTATGCCGAGATGGGCGATGGTTCCCTTCTTTCCTCGAAGTCGATGCATGATTTCTTCGCGACTCATCTTCACGCCAGCAATGGCCGTATCGGCAACACTAACGATTCGATCACCAGCCAGAATGCCCACTCTTTCGCTGGGACCTTTTGGAACAGGCTGAATGACGAGAAGTGTGTCTTCCAGCATATTGAACTGGACTCCAATGCCTTCGAACGAGCCTTCGAGCGGCTCAGTAAACTTCTTCGTGTCTGCCGCATTCGTATAAGCCGAGTGAGGGTCGAGCTTGGAGAGTATTCCGTTGATGGCGTCTTCTGCAAGTTTCTTAGAATCAACGCTATCGACATAGAAACTGTTTATCATGTAGCTGGCCATCACAAGCTTTTGCAAGTTCTTTTCCAGGTCGCTTACAGAGTTTTTATTTGCAGGCGAATTGCCATATAACAGCTGTGCCGAAAGGCTCGAACCTACAAGCAAAGCGGCCACAACCAAGAGGATTTTCTTCATAGGAATCTGTGAAAATATGCTTTTTAAATATACTTTTGCGTTCGCAAAGTTACACATTTTTTTCGACATTACGATAGCTGAGAGGAAAAATGACGCAAAAACATTCTCCCCTACTCTAGCGAACTTTGAAAACTACTCTAGTTAACTTTCCAAACAACTGCAGTTACGTTGCCAATCGTAACGAGTTAAGTTTGCAATCATAACACGTTAACTTTGCAATCGTAACTGCAGTCATTCGCTAACGACCCTGCAGTCGTTTGGAAACAAGCTTCAAGGTCTCAGCAATTACTGCCCACTCTCTTCGAGCATCTTGAAGAGTTTGTCGAGCCTTGGAGCCATAATAATCTCCGTTCTACGGTTGCGAGCTTTACCTTCGACGGTAGTGTTAACGTCAACAGGCTTGAACTCTCCTCGTCCGCAAGGCAGTATCTGCAAAGGATTTACGCCATAAGTCTCAGTCAAGATGCGTACCACACTTGTGGCTCGAATCACACTAAGATCCCAGTTATCTTGGAAGACTGCGGTCTTGATAGGCACATTATCCGTATGACCTTCAATGTAAACGTCGATATCGGTCTGTTTGTTGAGGACCTGAGCAAGCTTTCCAAGCGCCTCCCTACCCTGCTGATTTACAACGGCTTTGCCCGATTCGAAGAGCAACTTATCACTCATCGCCACATAGACTTTGCCGTCTTCTTCGCGAACAGTAAGTTCGTCGCTACTGAAGCCAAGCAGAGCATCTTTCACACTATTCAGCAAGTCCTTGACCTTCTTCTTTTGCTGGTCAATCATTTTCTGCAGTTCCGCAATCGTTTTTTCGCGGTCCTGAAGCTCGCTAATCTTTTGAGCGAGGTTCGCATTGAGTTTCTGATTCTCATTCTGACCTGAAGCAAGCAATTGTTGATAGTTGCGAATACTGTTTTTTAGAAGAGTTGTGTCGGCTTCCAAAGCATTCAATCTCTCGCTGAACAGAGCGCAATCATTCCGACTTATGCCAAGCAAATCGGCCAAGCTGTCTCGACTATAGAGTGCAGCCAACCTGCCAGCTTCGGCAATCTCGAACTTCTTTTTACTTACGACGCAAGAAGAGAGCAGCATACAAGCCACTCCAAGCACCAAAAGACTCTTTTTATTCATGTTTCTTTCAAAATTAAGTTTTTTCTTGTTCAACATTTTATGGCTTAAACCTCTTTGTTTCAAGAGATTAGGTTCGAAATGGGCTTCTGAGAATCGTTTCTTTTCGTCCACCCTACCCTAAGCCTTCAAATTTTCGATTCTCACAAAGGTAAAAGCTCGTTTCCACTCAAAATAAATGTTCCAAACTCTCGCACCTTCTCCTTTTTTCTCTTTTTGTTCGAAGAACTTTTGTTGGCCTTTAGAAGAACTTTACCTCTTCGCCAACGACTTCGCTCAACAAGAGATTTGCCAATCTGCTTGTCCCAAGTCGCAGCCATTGATTGGTGAGCCATTTCTCGCCAAGCACTTCTTTCACTATTGTATAATAGATGAGGGCATCGTGAACTGTGTTGAGTCCGCCTGCAGGCTTGAAGCCAATCTGGATTCCAGTCTTGTCGTAGTACTCCTTTATCGCTTGACACATAACGTAAGCGGCTTCTGGAGTAGCTGCCGGCTTTTCCTTTCCAGTACTTGTTTTGATGTAATCTGCCCCAGCATACATAGCCAAAAGACTCGCTTTCTTGATGTCAGAAGCGCTTGGAAGCAAGCCTGTTTCCAGGATGACCTTCATCTTCCGCTCTCCGCAAATGGCCTTCAGTTCGCCTATTTCATCGCAAAGAGTCTCATAATCTCCGCTCAAGTACTTGCCTACACTCATGACTATGTCTATTTCTGTTGCGCCATCTTTTAAGGCGAGGGCAGTTTCGACAGTCTTTATCTCGATGAGGGCTTGCGAAGATGGGAAGCTTCCACTCACGCAAGCTACTTCAACGCCTTCAACCTCAAGGCTTTGACTCACGATCTTTGCAAAGCATGGATAGACGCAAATGGTAGCGATGTGAGGTAGATCAGGGTAAGCATCTTCGAACTTATTCACCTTTTCAGTGAATGCCAAAACACTCTCTTCGCTATCAGTTGTCTTGAGTGTTGTGAGTTCCACACTTCCCATCAGAAACTTCTTGACTGCCAAAGTGTCGTTTTCAGGCACTTTCTTTTCTATTATTTCAGCAACTTTTGCGGCTATCTCGCTGTCTTTCAAGGCAGTATTATACTGCGAAAGCATTTGGTCGTATTTGCTTTTCTCTATTGTTTCCATGTTTTGTTAGTTTTATGTTGTTCTATTGTTTTGACTGTTTTGTTGTTTCAGCAGTTTAATGTTATTCTGTTTTCTTAACAGTTTTAGCGTTATTTTAGCTTAATGTTATTCTTGTGTCTGTCCTTATCTCGAAGGGTTTTCTTCTCGAAACTGGCTTCCAAAGCAGCCGTCAAATCAACTCCAGTTTGGTTTGCAAGGCAGATAAGAACCCAAAGTACATCAGCCATTTCCTCGCTAAGGTCTTGATTCTCACCCTCTTTGAACGATTGTTCTCCATATTTTCTGGCAATTACGCGAGCCAACTCCCCTACTTCTTCAGTCAGAATCGCCATATTGGTAAGCTCGTTGAAATAGCGTACTCCATACGACTTAATCCATTGATCTACACGACTTTGCGCTTCTTGTATCGTCATATTTCCTTTATTTTCTAATCTCTTATCTTTATTCCTTATTCTTCGTATCCATACAAATCGTTACAGGACCATCGTTGATGAGTTCCACTTGCATTTCTGCTCCAAAAACTCCTTTACCAACTTGTTTCCCAAGATCTTCGCTAAGTAAGTCAACGAAGCCTTCATAAAGAGGTATTGCATGCTCGTGTCCTGCAGCTCTTATCCAGCTAGGACGGTTCCCTTTCTTGTAACTTGCCATCAATGTGAATTGGCTCACCACAATAATGTCCCCGTTTACATCCATGATGCTTCTGTTCATCACGCCTTCTTCATCATCAAAAATCCTCAGTCCCAGCACTTTACGGCAAAGCCATTGAGCATCTTCTTCTGTATCAGAATCCTCTATTCCGAGCAATATCAACAGCCCTTTTTCAATGCTTGAAACTGTTGATCCGCCAACACTAACGCTTGCTTTCTGTACTCTTTGAATGACGACTCTCATCTTTCTCCCTTTCTCTTGTCCTCTTTATACATATATAATATGTTCTGCAAAGCTACGATTTTTCCTTCTCTTCTGCAAGTCTTTCCTTCAAAATCTTTGCTTTTGCAGCACCTATAACAGTAGTCAATTCTTCTTCTGATGCTTCGCGAATTCGCTTTACACTATGCCATTTACGCAACAGCAAAGCCTTTGTCTTCTCCCCTACCCCAGGAATGTTGTCCAAGACGCTTGCCACTTGATGTTTGCTACGCTTATCTCGATGGAAAGTTATTGCGTATCTGTGCACTTCATCCTGTATTTGTGTGAGCAAACGAAAAAGTTGAGAATCTGTCTTTAACGCAATCACTTGAGGTGGGAAACCATATAAAAGTTCGTTTGTTCTGTGTTTATCGTCCTTTGCAAGCCCAGCAATTGGGATTGATAGGTGTAGTTCATCCTCAATAACTTCTCTCACTACTTCCATTTGTCCCTTTCCACCATCGGTTATTATCAAGTCTGGTAGAGGTGTTCCTTCTTGCATAATTCGGCTATATCGCCTTCTTACAACCTCTTGCATGCTAGCATAATCGTCTGGTCCAACAACAGTTTTTATATTGTATTTGCGGTAATCTTGCTTCGAAGGCTTGCATTTCTTAAATACCACACAACCAGCGACAGCATCTTTTCCGCTAATGTTCGAGTTGTCGAAACATTCAATCTGCAAGGGTAGGGTAGGGAGTTTGAGTGCTTCCTGCAGTTCCTTCATCAGTCTTACCTGCTTTTGCTCTGGATTAAGCTTGTCGCTTTGACTGATTCTATCCTTTTTATATTGCAGAACATTTAATTTCGAAAGTTCCAGGAGCTTCTTTTTATCGCCCTTCTGAGGCACAGTAATAGTCAAATCAGAACCTAAATGTTCCACGAGGAACGGCACGATAACTTCTTTGCTTTCACTATGATAACGTTGCCGCATTTCTATGATTCCTGCAGCAAGCAACTCTTCGTCTGATTCGTCCAAGCGTTTTGTGTACTCAAACGTAAAAGCCTGTGTTATGCAGCCATTAGTTACATGAAGGTAATTAATGTATGCTACCTTTTCGTTGTTCTCTATGTTGAAAACGTCGATATTATGGAGTGTACTGCTTACTACCTCGCTTTTACAGCGATAATTTTCCAGTAATAAGTACTTCTTTTTAATTGCTTCAGCCTCTTCGAACTGTAGTTTCTCAGCATATTCCTGCATTTTTTTGAGCATTTGTCGCTCAATTTGTGCTGTATTTCCCTTCAGTATTTCCCTTGCTTCAGCGATGTCTTCCATGTATTCATCGCGGTTTTGGCGATTTGTGCAAGGTGCTTTGCAATTCTTTATATGGTATTCCAAACACTCTTTATGCTTGCCATTTGCTATGGAATCGGCTGTTATGTGTTCTCTGCACCGCCTTAATGGATAGAGTTTTCCTATGAGTTCCAGCAACATATACATTGTTGGAACATGACTGTAAGGGCCGAAATATGTGCCTAAACGCTTGTCTATCTTGCGTGTTTGAAAGATTCGAGGCAAGTATTCGTTAGTTATAACGATGCTTGGATACGTTTTTCCGTCCTTGAGAAGGATGTTGTATCGAGGCGACCATTGCTTTATAAGATTGTTTTCCAGCAGTAGTGCATCCTCTTCTGTCTTGACCACTATGTACTTGATATCGTGTATCTTAGACACGAGAATTGCGGTCTTTCTGCTATCATGTTCTTTCGAGAAATAAGAGTAAACGCGCCGTTTCAGGTTCTTTGCTTTACCTACATAAATAATGGTACCAGTTTCATCAAGATACTGGTAACATCCAGGGCATTCAGGCAAGTTGCTTACAATGCCCATCAAATAGGCTCGCAGTTCTTCCTTCTCGCGTTTCTCCATTGAAGTTATATCTTGAGGAGTGTTGTCATCTCCACATCTTTGTCGAAAACAGCTCTTCCATTCAGTCCTTCGATGGTCAGTTCAATGATGAAGTTGATATATATCTTCTTGGGATTGAACTGTTTAACGAGATTGTAGGCTGCTTTCATGCTACCTCCTGTAGCGAGCAAATCATCGTGCAAAAGCACAACATCTTTCTCATCGATTGCATCTGTGTGAATCTCTATTGTGTCCTTGCCGTACTCTTTCATGTAGCTTTCTTGGCGCGTTTCTGCAGGAAGTTTGCCAGGTTTGCGACACATCACAAACCCTGCTCCCAGTTTAACTGCGAGAGCGGCACCAACCACAAAACCTCGACTCTCGATTCCCACAACCTTTGTGATGCCTTTATCCTTGTAGAGTTCATACAATTCGTTCACCATTATCTTCAGACATTTGGCATTCTTATACAGGGTGCTTACATCTTTGAACTGTATTCCAGGAACTGGGAAGTCTGGCACATTTCGAAGGTTTTTCAGTAGTATTTCGTTGTTCATATTCAGTATGTTATGTTGCTTTTCGTGTTAATGTTTCACGTGAAACTTATCGATTCAGCATTACCAGCAAGACGTTTATGTCGCTAGGACTAACTCCAGGAATTCGACTGGCTTGTGCCATCGTTTCTGGATCTATTTTAGCAAGCTTCTGACGAGCTTCTGTGCTGAGCGATTGAATGTCCTCGTAATTGAAGCGTCCCTTGATGCGAATGTTCTCGAGGCGTTGAATCTTTTCCGCTATTTCCTTTTCCCGACGAATGTATCCGCTATATTTCATGCGAACTTCGGCAGCCTCGATGATTTCCTCACGACGATCCTTGATGCTATTCAATTTGTCGGATAGGGCAGGGATGAGAGGTGCGAGATTGGAGAGAGTGAGTTGGGGACGCATCACAAGGTCGATGAGTTTGCAGCCTCGCTGAAGTTCCTCGCTTCCAAGAGCCTTTAGTCCCTTGTTAATATATGCGGCTTTCACGCTATAAGAATTGCAGAACTCTTCTATCTCGCTGATTTCCTGCTTCTTACGTAGCCAATGTTCGTATCGTTCTTGAGTGGCTAATCCCATTTCGAAGCTGCGTTCTGTAAGTCGAGCATCTGCATCATCTTGACGAAGAAGGATGCGATATTCAGCCCTCGATGTGAACATTCTGTAAGGCTCATCCACACCTTTCGTGACGAGATCATCAATCAAGACACCAATATAGGACTCATCCCTTCGCATTACAAACGGCTCTTGTCCAGCAAGTTTGCGAGCTGCATTTACGCCTGCAACCAGTCCTTGTCCTGCTGCTTCCTCGTAGCCAGTCGTTCCATTCACTTGCCCAGCCATAAAGAGACCATCCACAATCTTCGATTCCAACGAGTGTCGAAGTTGCGTTGGGTCAAAGTAGTCGTACTCGATAGCATATCCAGGACGATAAACTTGCAGGTTGCGGAAGGCAGGAATCAGTTTCAAAGCCTCAATTTGAGCTTCGATGGGGAGCGAACTCGAAAAGCCGTTTAGGTAATATTCGTTCGTCGAAGTACCTTCTGGCTCCAGAAATAGCTGATGCTCAGTACGTTGAGAGAAAGTGACGAGCTTTGTTTCGATACTCGGACAATAACGCGGACCTATGCTTTGAATCTGCCCGTTATAGAGCGGAGAATCGGGTAGGGAAGCACGCAAACGCTCATGAACAGCCTCATTCGTATAGGTAATCCAGCAAGGAAGCTGTGGCAACTGACGAGGCTCGCCCATATACGAGAACTTGTGGAAATCTTGTTCTCCCTCTTGTTCCTGCATCAAAGAGAAATCGACAGAACGCCCATCAATACGAACGGGAGTGCCTGTTTTCATGCGGCCTACAGTTATGCCGCAAGCCGCGATACTTTCAGAGAGATGCAGGCTCGGCAGTTCTGCACAACGACCTCCAGGAATCTGGGTGCGTCCAATATGCATCAATCCGTTGAGGAAAGTGCCGGCAGTAATGATGACGCAAGGCGCCTTGAAAATCACTCCCAGCATAGTTCGCAAACCAAGCACGTTAAGTTGGCAAAGTTCACGTGTGTCGTTGGCAAAGTTCACGTGTGAAGTTTGGGTTTTATCCGTGAGTAGTTCTACGACTTGATCTTGCCAGATGGAAAGGTTGGGTGTGTTCTCGAGTACTTCTCGCCAAGCCCAAATGAATTTTCCCCTGTCGCATTGTGCTCTGGGGCTCCACATAGCAGGTCCCTTCGAACGATTCAGCATTCGAAACTGAATGGCAGTTGCGTCTGTAACTTCGCCTGTATGACCTCCAAGAGCATCTATCTCCCTGACAATCTGACCTTTAGCTATGCCACCGATGGCAGGATTGCACGACATTTGCGCAATCTTATTCATGTCCACCGTTATGAGACAAGTCTTTGCGCCAAGCTTTGCTGCGGCTGTTGCAGCCTCGCATCCAGCATGCCCAGCACCAACTACTACGACATCGAATTTAAGCTCCATCTGCTCTTTCGCACGTTTATTTAGGTACAAAAGTAGTCAATTCCTGCAACATTTCCTTGAAAAAGTTGCGCATTTAACCTTTTTTGTGTAATTTTGTCTCCGTATTATACCTAAAATAAGGTACGCGCACGAAGAAAAGCAACAACTAAACATAACTTAATTCATTATTTCTATGTGGTTAATTAATTCATCAATCGGCAGGA
>Ga0310786_10006587_pt1 | contig 15382 bp, 15 predicted proteins | sample AusTroGonzalo_MG_FD_203881 | JGI IMG/M metagenome (GOLD analysis project Ga0310786, IMG submission 203881) | Bovine rumen microbial communities from tropical cattle in Woodstock, Queensland, Australia - Gonzalo_03 (v2) (version 2) | ecosystem: Host-associated > Mammals > Digestive system >... | reverse complement strand
GGAAACCAGAATGCTGTTGATTTCCTGTTTGCACATCCTCAGGCATCGTCGTCAAGCAGTTCCGTCACATTGGGGCATGGACAGACCGCCAGCGGCAGTTCTGTTATATTCGACGCATCGAAAGACATGAAACACTATCCCTATACCAATGTTTTGGAGCTTCCCGGCGGGATAGAACTGGAGTTGGTTAAAGTCACAGCCGGATCTTTTACAATGGGCTCAAAAGTGGGGAACAGTGATGAAAAGCCGCATTTGGTGGTTTTGAAACACGACTACCATATCGGAAAAACAGAAGTCACTCAAGCCCAATGGGAATCCGTGATGAACACGAACCCGTCGCAAAGAAAAGGAGATAATCTCCCGGTTGAACGGGTCTCATGGAATGATGCAAAGGAGTTTTGTGCCAGGTTGAATCATCTATATGCGAATAAGCTTCCTTTAGATTACCGCTTCGATTTGCCCACAGAGGCTCAGTGGGAATATGCTGCTCAGGGTGGAAATAAAAGTCGAGGGAATCAATTTAGCGGAAGCTATGACCTTAATGCTGTAGCATGGTATAGCGGAAATTCCGGCGGCCAATCCCACCCCGTGGGAACGAAACAACCAAATGAATTAGGGTTGTATGATATGAGCGGGAATGTTTGGGAGTGGTGTCGGGACTGGTATGAATCGACGAGTGCGCTCATCCCTCCTGGCGAATATGCAAAGGATCCTGAATTTCTGAGTGGAAACAAAGGTTCGCAACGAGTATACCGTGGTGGTTGCTGGTTTAATAAATCCGATTGGTGCCGAGTTTCGTATCGTGGGTGTTATGGACCAAACGGAGCATTCTATTACCTCGGTTTTCGAATCGCGCTTACGTTTCAATCAAAATGAGAGTTCTTCTCCGAACACATTCAAGGAACAGGGAATGAGGGTCTATTCTTTCCTGAACGAAAAATGATTTTGAACTACCAGGTGAGATGATGTCTTGAATATTGATAAACACAGAAGAAACAAACAATCGTTTTCAAACAAACATGGTTTGGCAAAGATCAATTGAGATTATCGCCATTCCCAGCTCAAACAAAGGTTTTTATGGATAACAAAACTTTGATCTGTCCGATTCGGGGCTCAATCCTGAACCGGGATCTGGCCGAGGGGATCGCCGTTTTCGTCCCGCCGGGGATGGTCGGCATCCGCCTCGAATCCGAAGCGTTTCTGAGTATGTTCGGCATCACGGAGTTCAGAACGCGGGAAATCGTCGTCCGCGTTCTTGATGCCGCCGAGGCCGGGGACGGCGTCGTCCGGTGCTTCGTATACGTCGACAATCAGGAACGCGAAATCCGTTCGGTCGATGACATGCGCACGCAGGTGTTTGCCACGCTCGACGCGTTCGCGAATGCGGGCGTGAAGACCGTTGCCATGAACGGTATCCGCTGCGACGATCGCCCGGATAGGAATATCCGTCCCGAGGCATACCAGATGCGTTTCGTGGAGGAATATATCGCCGGGCATCCCGATGCGTTTGACATCGTCTATCTTGTGGATCTGCGCGGCGGGTTCAATCCAGCGCAACTGAAGAATCAATAATCCGGATCCATTGAATCGGAAAACAGAAATTGAGGAATCGGAACCATGCAGCAAAAAGACGAAACGCCGTATTCCAAGCCCCAGATAAACTGGCTCCTTGATGCCGCGGAACGAGGCTATCTGGACGAACAGTATGAACTTGCCATGTGCTACTTCGAAGGCAACGGGCTGGAAAAAGATTACGCCAAGGCCGTCGAATGGTTCCGCAAGGCCGCGGAACAAGGCAACAAAGACGCGAAGGAACATCTCGAAGAAATGTCCCGGCGTGGAGAGATCTGAGCGATCTCTTTAACGGATGACCGGTCTTCTGGAGGACATCAGAAAAACCGGATCATGCGTACACCATCTTCGCTTTTTTGAGTTTTTCGAAGAGCCCGGAAAAAAGCTGTTTTTTCTTCCGTTTTCGGCTTGAAAATGTCGTGAACCGGGATATAATATAGTCATAGATAGCCATATAAGGTGACGGCGAACATGATTGAAGCGAACAAGACGGTTTTGCGCAGGATGCCGGACGGCATCGGCTTCGTCGCACCTTCAGAAGATCAGATGGATCACAGTGTTTTCCCGGCATGGAGCACTCGGCTCCGTTCCGGGATTTGTTGTATCTTGTTTTAGGCGGAAAAAGAGAAAGGAATGACCACGATGAAACAAAGCCCGAACAACATCCCCGCAAACGAACGGAAAGACGGTTCTTTCCCCGTCCCGAGCGCCATGGATCCGGCGGTCGCACCCGAACTGGAACAGCTCCTCCGTGCCGCGGCGCAGGGCGATCCCGATGCGCAATTCCAGCTCGCCGAATGCTGCTACAAATCTTACGAGGAAGGCGACGGCGGCGAAAAAGCCTTGGCGGAAGCCGTCAAATGGTATCAGAAAGCCGCCGGAAACGGCAGTGCCGGAGCGCAGTTCGAGATCGGCTGGTGCTATCAGGAGGGCAGGGGCGTCGAAGAGGATCCCGAAAAGGCTGTCAGCTGGTACCGGATCGCCGCCGAGCAGGGGTATCCCGAAGCGCAATACTGGCTCGGCTGGTGCTGTCAGTACGGCAAGGGTGTCGAAGAGGACATGGAAGAAGCCGTGAAATGGTTCAGGGCCGCCGCCGAACAGGGCTTCGAGGATGCCATAGAAGACCTCCGCGACCTGGACTGCGATGTCTCCGAATACGAAAGTTATCATGTATAGGACAGACATAGTCTTCTTTTTGGCAATGTTCTTTTTCAGCAACACTTTTCACAAACAAAAGAGTATCATGCTCATCACCACAACATCATTAGCAGAAAGGAAGTGAGATATATTTAGATATTCTTTGTAAAAACATTTCTAATCATTTTCAGTCATCCGAGAACAAAAAAGTCAACCAAATAAAGTTGACGACATTCACAAAAACAAAACAAGGAGAAAAAGTTGTGCTTATTGAACATTTCAATGCTTTTTTGAACCATATTGGGCTCAATCAGAGGGATGTTTTCTATTTTTGGCCCAAAGACCAAAATGCCGAGCTTGAAGATGCTGTGAATCTTAGATTTGATGGTTATCATAATAGAATGCTGACTGCATTGCGCAGGAATGACAATGATGCTCTTATGGAGGTGATGAGACAGATTCTTCTTTGGGGTGGAATTATTCGATGGAACGAAGAAGAGCAAGAATATAGAAATGATTTGAGAGATGAAACGTATACCTTATTTGCATCTATTTTGAGACGTCTTTATAATCATTGGAACGATAATCAATTGTTTGATGGTGGACGTCTCCTTGTAGGAGGAGATTTTGTTTTGGCTAATACTAATACCCAGATTTCCTATTCTTGTCCGGTGTGTACCCAAACAACTCTTTCTTCATGGACTAAAATCTTGGCTGCATTTGACACGAGACGTTTTTGGATATATGACTCCCGTGTTGCTATCGCTTTGAGTTTTATATATGCCAATGAACACATTTGGTTTATTCCTGGAGCAAACAATGCAGAGGCAAATAGATTAAGAGGTGAAATCATTCAGGCTAGAGGTAATAATGCTGGAAACCCCACCGACTCATATCGTCTTTACCTGGAGAAAATGAGGGGAATCAGAAACGGCAATCCTGTTAATCGCAGACATTATGAAAAGAAACTCTTTGTCCTTGGCGGACTTTTGACAGATTATTTTACAATGAGTCGTTCGATTCACGGAGAATCAGGCATTAATATGTTTTTCAACTGATGGAATCTCATTGAATCCATGAGAACAGACCGCACAAAAAGAGAGAGGCGTATCTGAAGATAGGAATTAGAAAAAGTAGCCATTGAATATGAATGCCCCGTGTCGGTGTTGGACGCGGGGTTTTTATTACACGCCAAGATTCTAACGCAAAACTAACCAATTATTTATCTTCATTTCTGCAGCGGCAGACGATTTCCGCAGGGGAATGCTTCTTGGCCGAGTAAATGATGTTGAACAGCTCGTCTGTTGTGGAAGATTTTCGTGAAGGTTTTGCCGTTGTGTTAGCCGTAGAATTTGCCCGGAAGGGCCGCGCTACTCTTCTATGCAGATGGTATCAAGCGGGGTGTCCTGTGTGGCGGTATGGAGCGTGATGTCCTGGCGATCAAGTTCGGCGAGACGGGCTTCCGCCAGCTTGGAAACCAGCTGATAGTCATTGCAATCCCGACTGATGTGCGCGAGGATCAGATGCTTCGTATTTTCGGCAAGGAGGTCTTCCATTGCCTCCATCGCCTGGGTGTTCCCGAGGTGTCCGAACCTGCCGGTGTTGCGCCGCTTGAGATAAATAGACCGTTTCGATGTGCGAAGTTTGTATGTATCGTAGTTGGATTCCAGCACGAGCAGATCGCATCCGCGGAGACACTCTTTTACAGGATCGGAAATAAAACCGAGGTCGGTGGCGATTCCGATCTTCCGTCCGCAGGCGGAAAACGTGAATCCCATGGTGGGCGTGTCATGCGAGACGGTAAAGGATTGGATTTGGATGCCGCAACGTTTGAATGCGGAATCCGGAGCGAAAAGTTTCACGTTTCCCGGCAAGTCATTGTTTCTGCTCATGATCAGAACCGTTTCCGGCATCATGTAGACGGGGATATCGTACTTTCTGCTGAAAACGGCACATCCGGCGGTATGGTCGATATGAGCGTGTGAAATGAGGATAGCCTGGATCGAAGCGGGATCGATGCCGACGATTTTCAATCTTTCTTTAATTCCCTTTGCGCGGAACCCCGCGTCAAGAAGAAGATTGCCTTTGGGGCCGTGGATGACCGAGGCGTTGCCGCCGCTGCCACTGCCGAGCATGGTGAAGCCGAATTTTGGGGACATGGTTTGGGGGTCCTTTTGGTTATAGATGGTCGTGGTTATTTCAGATTCAACTAAAATATAATCGGGTTTAATTGATTGTCAAGTGCTTTCCCGTATAAAAAAAGCGGATTTTCAAAAGAAGCATAAACCTTTTGTTTTTTTTAAGGCCATCCCATACTAATGGAGGAGCATCAATATAGTCTTTCCCCGTCGGCAGAAAAAAAAGAGAAACTACGGAAGCCCATTGTTATGTGGCAGTAACGTAAAATGCAACGGGGTCCTTAAAACTTTTTTTCGGTTTTCGACTGGACTTTTTTGTCGTTTTGAATATAATCCAGTGCATATATATAGGGGGTTGTTTCATTGTTAGGAAAATATGTTGTTGACAAACGAGATTGTTCTGCTGTTCAAGTTATTGTAGTTCAGTGTAATACAAATATAATTCAGGTATTAAACATCATTTTTCGTTTATTTTTCTGATTTTGACTGATTTTTCACGTCGTTTTTGTTATACTACGGATAGAAGCAAAAAGCACATCATTAGACAGACACACTTGTTTCTTTCATTTACCACAACCAGGAGGTTTGCCATGAAAAACAAAACATTGATTCGAACTGTAAAGGGATCCGTCTTCGACACCAGCCGCGCGGAAGGTATCGCCGTCTTCATCCCGATGGGACTGGTCGGCATCCGCGCGGAAGCCGAAGTGTTCGCAAGCCTGTTCGGCGTAAGAACCCGCAGACCGAAAGACATGATCGTCTGCTCTCTGCCTGAACCACGATACGGCATCGCCAGACATCTTGTCTTTTTCGATAATATGAAAAAAGAGATCCTCACGATCGACGACATGCGTCAGCAGGTCAACGACACGCTTGATGCTTTCGCGGGTCTTGGAGCAAAGACTGTCGCCATGAACGCGATCCGCAGCAGAACGCTTCCCGATGAAAAGGTCCGGTGTGAGCAGTACCAGAGAACGTTCGTGGAAGACTATATCAAGGCGAATCCCGGCGTGTTCGATGTCGTCCATCTCGTGGATCTGCGCGGAGGATTCAACAAATAACCTCACTTTTTTCCCAACGGCACAATGTGCCCGTGCCCGCGGGACCACAGGTATGACATTCCATGTCACACATAATGTCATATATTATAGAGGGCTGTCATTCGATCAACAAAAAACGCGAACCAAGGAGGTACACGCCATGCAGAAATACGTCGAGCAGAACAATCATTGGAAAGAGGGAAAAGCTCTCGTCTTTTTCCTCAACTTCATCAAAAACCATAACGGGACCGTCAATGACAACGATACCTTTCTGCAGGTGGCTTCTCTTCGCACGCATGGACAGTGGATCGATCTGATCCGGAACGCTTTCTCCGAAGATATGGTCTCGCGGATGGAACATAACCGGAGCGGATACGAACGCCTTGACTTCGATGACCCCCCGAAGGAAATGATCCGCACGGTCTGGTGCAACGCGTTTGCCCGCGATACAATGCGCAAGCTACTGATCAAAATCGGCAGGGAAACACTGAAACAGTATCCCGTGAAAAAAAACACGTCGGAATCTTTCGCGCAGAAAGCAGTGGAATTGAAGGAGACGTTGAAACTCACCGATTTCGAGCTCGACGTGCTTCTTGTTTTCGCGTTCGTCCATAACAATCTTCTCAGCATTGCGGACGGACACAACCGCCACACCGACCTCACGGACAAACAGGTGTTCGTCTCGAAATGCCTGGACTGCGACGTCTCCCTGGTCCGCGAGGCGTTGAATGAAAAAAACAAACTCCGCCGCTACAACTGCGTTGATGAGGATCTCGATTTCAATGGAAACCTCGACAGTTTCCTCAACGGGGTCTCCAAAGAACCTCTGTCCAGTTCGTTTTATACCCGTTGCCGGGATGAGGTCCTGCCGTGGGAGTTCTACGGCAGCTTGTCCGAAAAACATGGCGACATGCTCAAGAAAATCATTTCCTCAGCGAACAATAACGCGCCGACCAACATTCTGTTTTACGGTGCCCCCGGAACGGGAAAGACCAGCTTTGCAAAAACGCTTGCACGTGAACTGAAGCGTGATTGCTATCTCATATTACAGAGCGTAAGCGGAAGCAGAGGGCCTGCGCGCAGCATCCCTGAATACCGCTTCGGTGCATTGCAGATCTGTGCGGAACAGGTCGAACCTGCCAACAGCGTCATCATCGTTGACGAGGCGGATGAAATGCTCCGGGGGAAAGACGATCTTTTCGCCTTTTTGAGCGGGGGCGGCAGATCGGCTGGCGACAAAGGGCTGCTCAACAGCGTACTTGACACAGTCAGGGTTCCGACCATCTGGATCACCAACACTCCCGCGGGGGCGCTGGATGAATCCAGTCGGAGGCGCTTCGACTACTCCATCCGGTTTGAGCCGCTGAGTACCGCCCAGCGTCAGGCGATTTGGCGCAACAACGTCTCCAAGATGAAACTGGAGCATCTGGTCAACGATGACATGCAGAAGAAGTTCTCTGCGATCTACCCCGTGAGTGCGGGCGGAATCACTCTGACTCTGCAGAATCTCGCGAAGCTCTCGCCACACCCGGACGAAGTGGAATCAACGGTCGAAAAACTGATCGCGCCGCATTGTGAGCTGCTCGGCATCGCCGTTTCCAAAAACGACGACAAGCTGCTTCCGGCGAAGGACTACAGCCTCGACGGGCTGAACATCAAGGGCAACCTGTCGCTCGACCGCATCGTGGAGGCGATCCGGAACTTCCAGGAGGGAAGCGAGAACACAATCGACCGTCCGCGCATGAACCTGCTTCTCTCCGGCGCTCCCGGCACGGGCAAGACCGAGTTCGTCAAGTACCTCGGCAGCGTTCTGAACACCAGGATCATCGTCAAAATGGGCAGCGATCTGCTCAATATGTTCGTCGGCGGCACGGAACATAATATCCGGTGCGCATTCGAGGAGGCCGAAAAGGAACACGCGATCCTTTTCCTCGACGAGATCGACGGTCTTGTTCAGAACCGGGAACGTTCCATGCGGAGCTGGGAGGTGACGCAGGTCAACGAACTTCTGCACCGTATGGAGAACTTCAACGGCGTGATGGTCGGAGCGACGAACTTCGCGGCGAACCTCGATTCCGCCATTCTGCGTCGCTTCACGTTCAAGCTGGAATTCGACTATCTTGACGATGCGGGGAAGAAGCTTTTCTTCGAACGGATGTTCCGCTCGGCGCTTACCTCGGAAGAAGAACGCGAACTGGCGGCGATTCCCATGCTTGCGCCCGGCGATTTCCGCACCGTACGCCAGAGTTTCTTCTATCTCGGCGGTCAGGTCGGCAACCGCGACTATCTTGATGCGCTCGCCCGCGAAAGCGAAGTTAAGAACGCCAACAGATTCGCCCAGAAAACGCCAATCGGATTTTAACCTGAAACAGAAGGAGACCAATATGAGAAAAAACCAAACTTCCGCTATATCCCGGACAAATACCATTCCTCGGTACATGAAGGAGATCATGAAATATCCGTTGCTCTCCGAAGAACAGGAAAAAAGCCTCGCGGAACAGGTTCACGGGGAAGACCGCGCACTCCGTGAAAAGGCACGCACCACACTCATCCATTCGAATCTGCGGCTGGTCGTGAAGATAGCCCATGAATTCCAGGGGCGTGGACTTCCGTTCTCCGACCTGATCTCAGAGGGCAATCTCGGACTGATGCACGCCGCCGATAGGTTCGATCCGTCATGGGAGACCAGATTCAGCACCTATGCTTCTTTCTGGATCAAGCAGTTCATGCGCCGGGCGGTGGCCGATCAGTCCGGGACATTTCGTGTCCCGCTTCAAGCCGTCATCTGGATCGGCAAACTCAAAAAGGCCACGGTCAAACTGACGGACAATCTCGGGCGCACTCCCACGGACAAGGAACTTGCCAGGGAACTCTCCATCCAGGAACGCACTGTTTCCGATATCCGGTTATCCTGCATCACAACGACCTCGATTCATACGCCCCTTGTACGAGGGGAAGACAGCACGTTCGAGGACATCATTTCCGACAGCAAGTCCATAATGCCGGATGAGATCCTGGACAGCAAAGAATCCGTCCGGTATCTCGTTTCGCTTCTGAACGAACTGGATCCGCGCGAACGCAAGGTCATTCGCCTGAGATACGGTCTCGACGGCAGTCAACCGAAGACGCTTGATGAAATCAGCAAGCTGATCAATCGTTCCCGCGAGCGTGTTCGCCAGATTCAGAAGCTGGCATTGAATAAACTCCGGACGAACTTTTCCGATGAATTCGGGCTCGCTTCATAATGAATTCTCCTCGAAATCATCAATCGGATTAAAACATCAACCTCAAACAGAAAGGCACCACCATGAAAAAACTCTTCATCCTCCTCATCTCCCTTGTGTCCGCAATCCCCGCCTTCGCGCTGCCGCCTCCGCGAATCAATCCCCCAAAGAACAATCGACCCAAGCTCGTCTTCCGATCGGATCTTCTGGATTCGTCCCGAGATCGCGGATATAGCCTGTCTCCTTCCTCCGGCATGGCCGCCGCCGTAGCCATTTCGGGAATGGCCGCGGCCACGCTTCGCATGCTGGAAGAGGCCACGAAAAAGCCGGAAGTCCCGGTTATCGTCACGACGCCGTCGTCAGATACCAAAGTCGTTCTTCCTCCCGAACTGAACAAACCCGATGCGCCTCCGGTTATCGTGGTCCCCGCGGATACCGGCATCACGTCCGTTCATGTCGTCGAGATGGAACCCGTGGTAAAGCATCCTGTTCCGATCACCATTCTCCCCATGGAACTCATCAAAGTGCCGTAAGACGCGAAGTCTTTCCCAAATAATACTCAACCCCACAAACAGAAAGGTTTTCAACTATGAAAAAAACAATCGTCATGTTTTCCGTACTCTTCGGACTTGCTGCCGTCGTTTCCGCGGGAGACGGCAACGGCTTCGGGCTTCGGGCGGGTCTCTTCGGATTCGACATTGTCAACGTGAATCTCGATCTTCCGGGTTCGTCCGGCAGCGTGCAGAGTCACAGCGTCTACTACGTCACGTCCCCCGACCCGTCGCTTTCGCTTTCCCCCTCGCCGCGGACATCCACGGTAAGAGAGGAAACAAAAACGATCAACGTGGTGAACTCCACCAACGTGAACATCACAGTGCAGGAGAGCAAATCCGCTTCAGCCCAGCCGTCAAAACCCGTCGTCATCTACTATCCGTCTCAGCAGCGGTCGTATTATTACTACCGTCCGTTCGGCTGGTGATGATCTTTCCCCAAAAACAAAAAAGGGAGAGTAACATATGTGCAAACAAATCAAAGAATTCAATACGGAACAACAGATGGATGCACCGACCAGGGATCGTCTCGGAAAGATCTGGTATCTTATCGGACTGGCCTGGCAGTGCGGCGACGTTTTGGACGAAAACGAACGCCTGGCTGTCGATTCCTTCCGCAGGGCTGCCGGATATGGAAATGCCGAGGCGATGCGCTGTTTAGCCAACATCTGCATCTACAGAGACAGGGATCTGATGAAGGCGCTGGACTGGTTGATTTCTGCATATGGAATTGACGTGTCCTCCGGCAAACATGAGGACACGGAATCGGAAACGGTTCGGCGGTATCGCGAAGCCGCCGCAAAAGGCTGTGCAGGCGCGCAGGTGTGTCTCGGTGAATACTGTTTCCGTGGAGACGGTACGGAACGAAACAGGCGTGAGGCGGTCAAATGGTTTCGACTGGCCGCAAATCAAGGCAATGCAAGGGCGATGTTCTGCCTTGGCATCTGTTACCTTTTCGGATATTGCGTTAAGAAGAACGAAGCAGAAGCATTCAGTTTGTGGATGAGATCCGCCGAACTGGGATATGCCGAGGCGCAGTATTATATCGCGCTCTGCTATGAGAACGGCGACCAGGTGGAGCGGGACCATGAAGAAGTCCTGAAATGGCTTCGCCTGGCTGCGGCACAGGGGCATCGGGACGCTCGGACTGAACTGGATAATATGGAAGTGAAATCCAGAATGGAATAGTCTTTCTTTATTCTTGAAATCCATTCGAACTCCGCTATAGTTACGATAGCAAATCACACGTTATGGAAGGAGACCAGCCGTGAACGAAAAAGCAAAAGGAAAAAGGGCGAAAAAACGCGCATGGAAAGAACTCGTGAAAGAATCTCAGAAAAGATACTGGGACGGGGTCATCGAACGGACGAGAAAAGAACTTGAAAAATACGGTCTGGACGGACATGATTTTACCGGGAAGAAAATAGACATTACGCTGTCGAGCGTGCTTACTTCCGTGTATGGTATCCTTGACAAGACGTTGACACGAAGATCCGATGGATGCAAGCTCGCCAAAGATGAAGTCTATCCTTTCCTGGAAGGTCTGTTCCGGCATAAGGACTTTCACGTGTTCGACTGCGAAAAGAACGGCACTCCATTCTGCGAGACCTGCGACAAGCCGCAACTTTACGATTCCCCGTTGTATTACGTCGCCATGCAGGGCGACCGGAAGATGCTGGAATTCCTGCTCAAATATGTTGACCGCAATACTCTGTATTACAGGGGACTTTACGATGCCGTTCTGGAACATTATCTGTACATGAAACTGCCGGACTGGGGTGATCTTGCCAAAGTATCCGGTTCGCAGGGGGAGTTGCTGGCCGCTGTTGAAAAACAGGCGGATGCACTCGGGGTGAAACGCTCACCCGTGCTGAGAACAATAATGGAGGCGGGATTCCCGAGCGAATACCGGAAACTGCCGCTCAAAACCAGCACATTTCACCTCAAGTTTTATCCCGATCTGGATGCCGATCCCGAACGCGGCTGCGGCTATCATGTCATCGTGGACGGCGTGGACTGGACCGTCATGGGCAACGGCGATATCGGGTTTTACCACAATGACGGCGATATGGTGCGCGCTCTGACGGAAAGCGGGGAGTTTTATCCGTTCACCTGTGAATGCGGCTATGCGGTATGCGCCGATCTGCATGCCCCGATCCAGTGCCTCAAGACACCCGCGGGGATGCGCTGGTACAAGCCTTTCCCGCGACCGATGTCGTGCATGGTGTTCGATCCGAAACCCGTTCTCGTTGAGCTGGAACGTGCGTTGTCCGCAGTTGAAAAGGCGCTGAACAGGGAATGGGTCTCTCCTGATAAAAAATACAACGATCTGAATTTTCCGTACGGTCCCAATATTACTGCTTACGTATTCAAACAGAATCTGGCGCTCTGCAGGAGACGCTTAAACAGGATTCGGTCAAATCCGTTCTCCCAATAAACGCACATATCAGGTTTGTTGACGTGACTTCGGCTTCCGTCCGAAAACAGACATAATGGACTGTAAATCCGCCCAAGTTGAGGAATGGGTATGCATTCGCTAAAGAATTTTCCCCTCAATTCTGTGTCACGGGCATCAAAAAACCGTTCCAAAACCTGTTTTATCGACCATTGCCGTGGGGCAAGGCTCTGTCTTATGACAAGAAACTCAGGAAAAAGATTGCCACGATTTCGGATTTGAGTTCAAAAACAAAGCTCATAATCATTAGAATCGGGAGTATTTCGCCTCAAAACCGTGTTTTTAGAAATCAAAAATCGCATAATGCACCTTCGTTTGCATTATTTCCAGTCAAACTGCCCCGATTTTCCCCCTCAAATCGGCTCTCACGGCTACCACAAAACTGCTAAACCAGCCCTCGAAATCTTAGCAAAATGGCGCTTTTCGGGACCGACAGGGAGTCAGAAAGGGGGATGCCGGGCGAACCGGTTAGCAGATTTTGAGCTCAATTTTGAGGGGAAGATACGAAAAAAGCCCGGTGGAATCCATCGGGCTTGAAGAATCGAATGGTGGCTGCTGCCGGGTTCGAACCAGCGACCTGTGGATTATGATTCCATCGCTCTACCGACTGAGCTAAGCAGCCAACCAAAAGTTGTCAAAAAAAATGGCTCCGGCAGCAGGAAGGCCAACAGCACTCCATTACTGCCATTTGAGGTAAAAATCGCCATTTTGACTCTGCTGGACAGACCACTTGAGGGAAGAAAACCTACAGATACGGGGCCGAAACGGGGCCTACTACAAAGCAACTTTTTTAATGTTTCAATGTACTGTTAAGAAGCAAGGCCGTCTTACCTGACGACCTCTACGAACCACTTAACTCTACTACTATACTACGACTACCCCATTTTTCAAGGCTACGACCTACTTTTTTACGAAAAAACACTACTTGCGCTACTAACCTTCAGTAACGGACGGGTGTGGACGGGGCTTCACCCCGTCCACTTCTACAAAAGCCAACAACCGGTAACTGACCGAAAAAAAAGGAGCCGTTTCCAGCTCCTCAAGATTCTGTTGGCATAAGGCCGGATTACAAAATCATCTTATCCTGCTTCAACAGGGATATTCCAAGGCCGACGAGACCTACAGCAACGATTATTGCAAGAGCGGTTCTTTCGATGTTGGAATCCGGGATGATGTGTGGAATATATGAAAACATATTGCCTCCTGAATCAGAAACGGAGGTTATCGGGTAAACGAGGTATGCCGAAATGCGACAACACAATGCCAGCGACAACGGCAACAGCGACCTTGGCCAACCAAATCAGTGGTCGGTCGTCATCAACGAAGGGGTGTATGAAGCTTGTCATGGTAGGTTCACACCTGGATTTTTGAGACTGTTGAATGTGGTGGCGGCATAACACCGCCACTGTTGAGTTCAGCGTCAGGTTGCGAAGAGCGTCGCAGGACGCCCGTCAAGCCCGAATAGCCGCGTCAGAGAACGATAGCAGATGTCAGCTCGTCCAGGACTGTAACGCTTCGCCCGTTCGGTGAATGCATTGAGCAACGCCCATCTTGTCGGTTCTGCGAACTCCTTGTGTCGGGGATGTTTGAACTCCCGAAATACGGGAACAACATCACAGGAATTGATCGCCTGTGCTTCGGCTGCTCTGACAATGGATGCTCTGGCTTCATCATCCCGGACATCCTGTATTTTCAGGGAATCAGCAACGATTTCCAGATTCAGGAATTCGATTTTCAGCTCATTGACTGCTTCCTGCACCAGATCGTTCAGTTCAATACGCGAGGTGTGGCGGCGTTTCAGCACCATTGTCCCCCCAAAAGCGAGGTTTGAACAGCACATAACCGAAATGCCAGCAGCCAATCCCACGGAAAGGCTCTGATCGTGACTGTTCCGAAGCGCGATTGCACGTGTCCAGTCCGGCGAACAGCTTTGATTGATCCGCATGACGCCGAACATCCGTTGTCCATCACGGGCAAGACCGTACTGCTCATCCACGATCTGCCAATCCTGAGCTTTCACCGCTTTTGTGACGGCCTCGATCAAATCCGTGTGGGAAACAGGATGCCATGTTGACGTACAATCTGGCGTTGGAACCGAGGCTATTTCATCCCTGCCCACGAATTTGCCATCTTGCATGATGAGCCCCATACGTCACGCTACCTTTCTGCATTCGCGTTTGCAACGGTCGGAATACGGACAGTCCGAACAGTTGATGCAGGATTCGACCGGCACGAACACGCCAGTGTTCACAGCCGCCTCAATACGGTTTGCAAGATTGACGAACCGCGAAAGATCGTCCTGTGCTCGCATCGTGTAGAACTGATGCCGAACAGGCGTCTTGGCTTTGGTGAACACGTCGAAACGGAAGATCGGGCTTTTCCCGTGGAGCTGTTGGTAGGCGTAACAGAAGGCTGTCGCCTGAAGGTCACGATCCACTTTCCTAGCAGGCCACTTACTCGTGCTAGTCTTCCAGTCAACAACAGCCTCGTCCCCGCCGTCAGTGACGACAAGGTCGAATTCCCCGATCAGCGGCTTCGAGAGACCGGGGACATTCACGCTGAATGCCTCGGCGACACTCTTGACAGTGTAGTCGTCCTGCCAGTCAGCAAATGCAACATCGAGCATGTCACATCCTCGCTGATTCCAGAACCAGTAGTCCTCATCAGCTTTGTAGGTCAGGTTCTCACTGATCTCGGTTTCGCCTCGGAAATACACGGCAAAGTCTTCTTTCGCGTCCTCTGTGCTGTAATCCGAGCCTTTCTCCGCACGGAGACTCATGACGGCGTGGAAAGCACGTCCGAACGGCAGGCTGACACTGGTGCGCTCGGGTTCAGCATGTGCGATATAGCGGAAGTAGAACTTCATTGGGCACGCGAGGTATGTGTTGAATGCACTGTACGACCAGTGCGGCGTCTCCTTCATGGTTTCGATTTTGCGCTTCATGGTCAGGCCGCCTTTCTGTTGAGGGCATCAATCGCCTTGGAACACTGTGCCTTCGAGAGGTCTTCCAGCGCGGAGACATTGAAGCGGGTTTTGAGCTGTTCGGGCGTATAGCCGTTTTGTTTGGCAAGGTCCAGCAGGAACTTGATCTGCTTCGGACTTGCGGGTGCATCAACAGTCCAAATACCGCGACAGGGTGCCGGTTCAACGACGCCACCGACAAAACCGGCGGTTTATGGGGTTGTCTCAATGGGACTGTCCAAATATCGCGGCAGGGTGCCGGTTCAACGACGCCACCGACAAAAGTAGGCGGTTTATGGGGGG
>Ga0310786_10006586_pt1 | contig 15383 bp, 16 predicted proteins | sample AusTroGonzalo_MG_FD_203881 | JGI IMG/M metagenome (GOLD analysis project Ga0310786, IMG submission 203881) | Bovine rumen microbial communities from tropical cattle in Woodstock, Queensland, Australia - Gonzalo_03 (v2) (version 2) | ecosystem: Host-associated > Mammals > Digestive system >... | reverse complement strand
TTCTAATGACAAGGAGGGTTCTCGAAGCATAGCGGAGAGGTTCGTCGTTGTCATTAGAACGAAACCATCTCCAGCGCATGTTCTGTGCTCGGTGGTAACTTTTCCGGTTGCAAACATAGTAACTGATTACTTCTATTCCCTTTATTCTATTTGGTTATATTACGTGGTAAGAGACAGGCTTGTCACATAGCAAAATCAGTCTAATCTTGACAGCACGTCGTCAAGGGTTTCCTCAACTCTTCCGCAGGCACGACGGGCCGACTCATACAGTTTCTTGAGGGGATAGTAGTCATGGTCGCCTTTCTCGGCACGCAACTCATCGATATTCTTCCCTTCCTTATTCCATAACAGCAAAGAGTAATACGTGACGTCTTCCACGTTGACGAGAAAGACGGTCTTCTCATGGTACCTGACCGAGATGGAATTCTCACCGATTATGGTCTGATACTCATTGGCACCGCTGGTGTTCTCCCATGTTATCTTACGCATTTCAGTCGCTTTCTGCAGTTTTTCCACTAACTGTGAATATTTTTCTATCATAATGTCTGGTTTTTTAGTTTCGTTGATATTTCCAGCAAGAATGTGGATACCTCGTTGACATGATCATATACTGTGCCAAGGTCTATTTCCTCCTGTTCTGTCCACTTCCTGCGCATCGACTTAACATCGGAACCTATCCGCATGACCATCTGAGTGATTTCATAGTCACTCTTCTCGGTGAAGGCTTTATTGTTCTTGATTTCAAGTAATATTTTCTTCAGTTCTTCTAACCGGAGGGCGGCGGCTTCATATTGCTCTCCTTGCAGATAGGGGGCAATGGAGGTACACTTCTCCAGATGTTTTTCCACTTCTGCATAGGACAGGAAATTGTTTATCTCGTCCAGTTTCTTTTCTACGGCTTTCTTTGTCTCCCGAGTTGTCTTCTTCACTGTCCTGATTTCAACGAGGGCAATAATGATGGCATAGATTGAGGCAACGCTGCCTAATCCGGATATATAGTCAATAGGTGTGGAGCTGGCATCTCCACGGATTATACTGACCATCAGTGCGAATGCTATAAGTAATATGATAATATGCCAATATTTCATCTACATGGCATTTTGTTAGGAGGGATAATGATGAACTGCAGATTTTATCCTTGAGATCCGGATTCCCTATAAGTATCGATTATAGCTTGTATCTGCCCCGTGAGTGTAGGGATGATATTCTTTGCTACATCCCAGACGATGTGGTAGTTGACTCCCATATAGTCATGAACGAGTTTATCCCGCATACCAGCCATCTCACGCCATGATATACTCTGCCAGGCATACTTCACATCAGCAGGTATTTTCTTAGTTGCCTCTCCTATAATGGAAAGACTACGGGTTACTGCCCGCTTCAGTGTCTCATCACGCAGGAACTCTTCTTTCTGCATATCGTCCTTTATGACAGAACGCACATAAAGGCACTCGTCAAAGATATGCTGAAGATACGGAACGTATGACTTATACATATTCAACTTCTTTTAGGATAGTCTCACCAATATAGGGACTTAGGCCTTTCTTGGTGACAACATCAAGTTTGGTCTTGCCGAAGGCTGACTGAAGTATGCTACAGGCATTGATGAAATTCAGGTATGTCTCTTGATCGGCATTGAAGTCAATGAGAATGTCTATATCACTCTTACGGGTGTTCTCACCACGTACCGTCGAGCCAAACAAGCCCAACTGCGATACCCCCACTGCCATCAGGGGAACCTTTAATGACGAAAGGCGATTCAATACTGACTTCTTGTTCATATCCCAAATATTTCATTGGTGCAAAGATACAAAAAGTTTCTGAGACTTAACGTGTTTTGCACGGATTTTTCTATTTATTTAATATTGTGTCCAACTTTCAGGGTTCACTTCAGGGGACAGGTCATATTATCAAGAATAGATAGAATTTGAGAATTATTTATTCTGAACACGGATCACACGGGTTTTTTATTTAAACATCGAAAGACTCGAAAAATACAAAACTATATGTAGATGACAATCTTGAATTCTTATAACATCGAAAGACGCGAAAGACGCGAAAAGGAGATTTTGTACACGGATGACTCGTGGAGGATGGAGGGAAGAGGATTTATTTCTCATAATACCCTTTTTCGCTGTACTGTGACCAGCGAAGATACATTTCCTGATAGTGATCCTTAATGAATTCGGAAATCTTAGCTATCTCTCGCTCATTGAGAATGCCACGATTCTGGAGGACTGAATCACCATTGCTCTTGACAAAGAACTTGGCAGAACCTCCTTCAGTGAGCTTGCTATCGCTGGCATGGACATGCATGCATTCCACCACACAGAAAGAGGTGAAATACAGGTAATAACCTGCCACCTTGAAATCATAATACTTCGGCATTATTCAATCCTCCATATATTTTAAGTTTTGCAGGAGGTAGCGAGTCACTATAGAGAGTTCGATATCGTCCATTGTGGTTTCTTGCACTTCACCTTCCGTGGAAAACACTACTGCTTTATCAGGGTTGTTAAGGTTGAGCACTTGGATACGATCATCCTTACAAGTAAAAGCATATCCATTAACAATAATGTCTGCCTTGTCGGCTATACTCTTAATATCAGGCATAAGCTATACGTACACTTTTGATAGGTTTCAAAAAGGCGGCGGAGTCAATGTACAGACCATCAAGGATGGGTTTGAGGTCAATGTACTCCTCCTCTGGTTCTGGGTTGTGACTATACTTGGCTAACACCACAAGATAACCGTTGTCCCAACGCACCACATCCACATAACGCTCCAGGCTATAAGGTGCCTTAAAGCGTATATGATAGTCTCCGTAGCTGAAGGCGGTAAAGCCCCCTGCACTGCTGAGAGTCGCCTCATGACTTTTTTCCAGTGGTTTCTCTGTTGTTGCTGTTATCATATTAGGTCTTCTATCTGGGGCAAAGATACGAAAAGTCGAGAGCAATACAAAACAAATTCGTTTGTTTTTATTGCCGAGACGGAGTAACTTCGCGATTATAATCGCAAAGATACGAAAAGTTTTTGAAATCTATCGCACTTTGTTTGGTTTTTTATTCTGAACACGGATTTTATTCTTATAACATCGAAAGACACGAAAAATACAAAACTATATGTAGATGACAATCTTGAATTCTTATAACATCGAAAAACGCGAAAGGAGCGAAACTTTAGGTAGATGACAATCTTGAATTCTTATAACATCGAAAGACACGAAAGACGCGAAACTTTAGGTAGATGACAATCTTGATAGATTGCTTTGTAAAACAAAGGTTGAAACTGTTTTGAAGCTTTTCTGAAAAATGGTTTTCAAAATGCTTCCAATCATTCTCAACTTATCATCTACATTGTTTAGGGTATTTCGTGATTTTAGATGTTGATATAGAAAATTTCATCGTTGTTTATTCTCCGCTGACATGGAAGAAGCGGTTGTCGATGTCGTTCGTGCCGTTGTCCTGGTTGTCGATGAAAGCATCGAGCAGGCGGGTGGTGCTGGTCTGCGGGAGGATGTCGTAGTCGGCGATGGCGGCGGGGATGAGGGTGCTGTGTCCCTGTCTGAGCCGGACCTCGTCGCCGGTGGCGCGGATGCGGATGGTGCAGTCGCCCTCGATGCACATGGAGATGATGAAGCTGTCGTACTTACGCAGGTCGTGATGGAAGGGCTTGGAGATCTCCATCACGTGGACATCGAAGTCAGGGGTGTCGATAACTCGTGTGGCGCGGTTGGTGGACTGCGGATAGTCCATGCGGTAGCTGGCCTCGACATGGTAGTTGAGGGCCTTGGCGGCGAGCTCGGTATGGAGCTCGCGCGGCTTGCCGTCCATTCCCGGGCGGTTGTAGTCGAAGATGCGATAGGTGACGTCACTGGACTGCTGGACCTCGGCGAGGAGGATGCCGCCACAGATGGCGTGGACGCGGCCGGCAGGGAGATAGAACACGTCGCCGGCCTTCACCTGATGGTCGGCAAGGACCTCGGTGATGGTGCCGTCGGCAATCCGACGATAGTACTCCTCGGGGGTTATCTCCTGGCTGAAGCCGGCATAGAGATGGGCGCCTTCCTCGGCCTTGATGATATACCACATCTCTGACTTGCCTGTCTTCCCGTGCTCACGCATGGCCATCTCGTCGTTGGGGTGTACCTGGATGCTGAGGTCGCGCTCGGCATCGATGAACTTCACGAGGAGGGGTAGCTGGCCGTGGTATTTCTCGTTGACGGCTTTGCCGAGGATGGCCTCGGGGTGTTCGGTCACAACGGATATGAGGTCGCGACCAGCCCACGGGCCGTTGGTGATGATGCTGGTGCTGCCGGGGACCACGCTGACTTCCCAGCTCTCGCCGATGGGTTCATCGGTGGGCTCCAGGCCTTTGTAGGGTCGGAGCTGATGGCCGCCCCAGATGACGGGGTGGAGGTTCGGGGCAAAGAGTAGTGGGTAGAGTTTCATTGTTATTTCGTTTTTCTTATTTATCAAGAATTTGAGAATTGGAGAATTAGTATTTGAGACGGGGATTCGAGAGGGAGGTCTTTATTATCAAGAATTTGAGAATTAAAGAATTTTTGGGGGGGGCGCCAGCAATTCTCTAATTCGCTAATTCTTGATGATTAGAGTTAACCGATATTTGCACTGTCTCTATGGTGCCACTCGTTCGGATACCAGCGGTATTCAAGACTCGTAGTACCAAAGTTCAACAACAATCCTAACTTGTGATTACTCACATGCAGGTAGTTAATTATCTGAGCTTCAAATTCACCTACAATCTCTGAAAAGGCTTTTAGTTCAACTCCAATCTTATTTTCTATAAGAAAGTCATAATAGAAATCGTGTTCAAGCCTTATTCCATGAAAGAAAAGTTCTATGTTCTTTTCGCGCTCATACTGTATCCCGTTTTCTTTGAGAAGCACTTCAAAGGCATCTTGGTAGACTTTTTCCTTGAAACCGCATCCCATCTCACGATGCAGTTGCATCGCAATTCCAAGAATTCTATTACTAAGTTCAGGATAAATCATAGTTGAAAATATCTTTCGTTTTAATTTGAGGCGGGGATTCGAGAGGGAGGTCTTTATTATCAAGAATTTGAGAATTGGAGAAATATTTGAGGCGGGGATTCGGGAGGGAGGTCTTTATTATCAAGAATTTGAGAATTAAAGAATTATTATTTGAGGCGGGAATTCGAGAGGGAGGTCTTTATTATCAAGAATTTGAGAATTAGAGATTTTTGGGGGGGGCGCCAGCAATTCTCTAATTCGCTAATTCTTGATGATTAATATGCGCTCTATCTGCACGCTGGCAATTCGCTAATTCTTGATGATTAATATGCGCTCTATCTGCACGCTGGCAATTCGCTAATTCTTGATGATTTATTCATCTGAGATGAGAGGGGGTTAGCCGTAGTACTGCTTGTACCACTGGGCGAATTTGCGGAGGCCTTCGCGGAGGGTGATTTTCGGGGTGAAGCCGAAGTCGCGCTCGAGGGCGGTGGCGTCGGCATAGGTGGTGGGGACGTCGCCGGGCTGCATGGGGACGAGCTGCTTGTGAGCGTCGAAGTCGTAGTCCTCGGGAAGGACGCCGGCGCGGACGAGCTCCTCCTGGAGGATGTTGACGAAGTCGAGGAGGTTCTCGGGCTGGCCACCGCCGATGTTGTATATGGCATAGGGGGCCTCTCCTGAAGGGGAGGGATGGGGAGGGACTCCCATGACGCGGACGATGCCCTCGACGATGTCGTCGACATAGGTGAAGTCGCGGCGGCAGTTGCCGTAGTTGAATATCTGGATGGTCTCACCACGGAGCAGCTTGTTGGTGAAGCCGAAGTAGGCCATGTCGGGACGGCCGGCGGGGCCGTAGACGGTGAAGAAGCGGAGGCCGGTGGTGGGGATGTTGTAGAGCTTCGAGTAGCAATGGGCGAAGAGCTCGTTGGACTTCTTCGTGGCGGCATAGAGGCTGACGGGGTTGTCGACACGGTCGTCGGTGCTGAAGGGGATTTTCTTGTTGCCGCCGTAGACGCTGGAGCTGGAGGCGTAGACGAGGTGCTCGACGGGATGGTGGCGGCAGGCCTCGAGGATGTTGTAGAAGCCGATGATGTTGCTCTCGATATAGGCGTCGGGGTTCTCGATGGAGTAGCGGACGCCGGCCTGGGCGGCGAGGTTGACGACGGTGTCGAAGTGGTAGTCGGCGAAGAGGCTGTCGATAAGCGCCTTGTCGGCAAGGTCGCCGCGGACGAAGGACCAGGTGTTTCCCGACGGTGAAGCGGCGGGGACGGGGGGATTTCCCGACGGTGACCCGTCGGGCACGGTGGCAGAGGGCACGGTGGCGGAGGGCACGGTAGCGGAGGGGGCGGAGGACAGCTGGGCGAGCTCCTTGAGGCGGTACTCCTTCAGGGAGGGGTCGTAGTAGGCGTTCATATTGTCGAGGCCCACGATGGTGGCGCCTCGCAGGTCGTTGAGGAGGCGCTTGACGAGGTTTGCACCAATGAATCCGGCGGCGCCGGTAACCAATATATTCTTCATAAGCTATTTGTTCTTCGCTAATTGTTCTTCGCTAATTGTTCTTCGGTTTCACTGACGGTATGTCACGGACCTTGTTGATGAAGGTTCTCAGGACAGGCGGACAGTCGGGATGGGTGTTGCGGTAGGCCTTGGCGGCATCGCGGTAGGCGGGGTTATGGGTATGGACGAAGAGGGCTATCAGGAGATAGGCGTCTGTCAGGGCACTGGGGGCCGGGCGGAGGGCGGAGGGCGGGAGCCACTGCCGCAGCTGCCGGGCATAGTGCCGGCAGAGTTCCTTCTCGCCGAGCATGGTGGCCACGAGGAGCATCAGCGCGGTGAAGCGGCGGCGGTCGTCCTCGTCGTCAATCTGGATGTTGGCGTAGGAGAGGAAGCGGTTCAGGCGGGGGTAGTCGCGCCGCATCTGCTCGGCATTGTCCTTTCGGAAGTAATGGCCGAGCATGGTGGCTATCGGTCCCTCGATGTTGCTGATGAGGTTGCCCGTCAGCAGCTGCTCGGTGTCGTGGTCGGCGAAGATGACGTCGCCGTCGTGGAGGTCCTCGAAGTTCACGCTCTTGGTATGTCCCAGGATGTCGACTGCCACGACCATCGTCACCCTACCCTTCTTCAGCTTGATGCGCTCAATCTTGCCCTGTCGGCCGTGCCAGCCGTCGAGGAGCAGCGTCACCGTGTCGCCTACGGCCATTTCGCCGATGTCCTCTATGGGTCGTCCAAAGAAGACCTTCAGCTGGCGGTTGATGAGGGTCGCCTTGAGCTGCTGCAGTTCCTCGTCGCTCACCGTGATGGGCGCTCCGCCCTTGTCACGGTAATGGCGGAGGTGGAGTCGCGACATCGTGTTCCAGTCGGAGGAGAGGATGGCGCGGAGGCGCTCTTCGGTGGCGTGGATGAAGACGAAGTGATGGAAGAGGTTGCGCACCTCGTCGGTGGTGTCGGGACGCATGAGCTGGAACGGTACGAAGAAGTCGAAGGAGGCGGCCTGACGTCGATGCCGTCCGGCGGCAAATTCGCCGTTTTTCTCGCGTAGGAGCATGGTCTCAATCCACTGGGGGTTGAGATGGAGCATCACGAACCATTTCCTTTCCGTGTTCCGGCTGTTGCCTGTCTGTTCACTCATATACACTTCTTCGTCTTGTCCTGCCAGACTATCGCTGACGGATTACGTGCCGCTCGAAGCACTTGATTCCGAGCGGTTTACCCATTGGCACCCCACCCTACTGGAGTCCTATGAAACTTGCTTTCCAAGAGCCATTTCCGAGGTCGGTTTGCCTGTTTGTGAAGATGCGCGTCGTCTTTTTTAATATGTACGTGCGCACTATTCAGGGGCAAAGATACGAAAATATTTTATAACACATCCTTAAAATCAGGATTTTTTGAAACTTTGTGTTCATTTTTTTTGGATTTATGACGGATACTTCGTAACTTTGCCATCAAAGATGGCGAAATTACTCTGTCTCGGCATAAAAAAGATTAAAATCTTTTGTTCTGCTCTCGACTTTTTGTAACTTTGCCATCAAATCGGCCGAAGACACTCCGTCCCCGGCATAAAACTAAGAATCCGCAATTATGATCAACATCGTCAATTTTGGAGAGCAGAACAGTGTCATCAACCACTACATGGCAGAGCTGCGCGACAAGAACTACCAGAAGAACCGCCTGCTGTTCCGCCGTAACGTGGAGCGCATCGGCGAGATGATGGCCTTCGAGTTGTCGAAGACCCTTGACTACAGTCCCAAGACCGTGAAGACGCCGCTGGGCACCCTCGACATCCCCCTGACGAAGCAGGAGGATATGGTCGTCGCCACCGTGCTGCGTGCCGGCCTACCGTTCCACCAGGGGTTCCTCAACGTGTTTGACAAAGCCGATAATGGCTTTGTGTCGGCCTTCCGGATGTACCTGAACCGTGAGCATACGGAGGTTGGCATCCACACGGAGTACATCGCCGCGCAGAGTGTGAAGAACAAGACGCTCATCATCGTCGACCCGATGCTGGCGACAGGTGGCAGCATGGCTGCCGCCATCGAGGCGCTGTTGGCCTCCGGGAAGCCCAAGAAGATCCACGTCTGCTGTATCATCGCCGCCCCCGAGGGTATCGAGGTGGTGCGCCAGGCATTGCCTGACGGCTCTACTATCTGGTGTGCTGCTATCGACAAGGGGATGAACGAGCAGAAGTACATTGTACCGGGGTTCGGTGACTGTGGAGATTTGTGCTACGGCGAGAAGAGATAGTTTTCTTATTATCAAGAATTAGAGAATCGGAGAATTATTTGAGGCGGCGATTCAAGAGGGGTGTTTTATTATTATCAAGAATTAGAGAATTAAAGAATTGAAAAAAATAAACGGAGGCCTATGAGAATGAAGTGGTTGTACCTGATTCTCGCCTGCCTGTTTATGGCGGGCTGCGAGAAGGCGGTGTTCGAGGAGGAGAACGACGGCGGCACGAAGGGCGGTAACGTGGTGCTCAGCGTCACGGGCTACGAGGGGCTGAAGGGCACAGTGCGCAGTACGGAAGACCTGACGAAGGTCTGCACGCGGATGAGCTTTGTCGTGTATCGTGACGGCGAGCGCCTAAAGACCATCAACCAGAAACTGGGCGACAAGGATTTCGGAAGTGTGGAGCTGTCGCTCGAAGAGGGAGACTACGAGGTGCTTATTCTCGGACATAGCAGTCCGGGTAAGGACAATCCCACGATGACGCACCCCGAGAAGATCCAGTTTTCGAATATTTCAGAGAAGGGCAATGGCACGGGATACTCGGATACTTTCTACACATTCGAGTACATCACCGTGGGAGACAAATCGATATCCCGCACGTTCACCCTGACGCGTGCCGTGGCGATGTTCCGCCTCGTAACTACTGACGCCAAGCCGTCGGAGGTCAAGCAGATTTGGTTCCGCTATACTGGCGGCAGCGGCGCTTTCGATGCCTATACTGGCTATGGCTGTGTGAACTCCACACAAGCAGTGACCTTCGACCTCACCGAGGAGCAGGACGGACAGCCTTTGCAGTTTGACCTCTATACCTTCCCCAAGGAAGAAACGGGGGCTCTGACGATTCAGGCAAGAGCATTCGACGCAAAGGGCGAGACCATCTACGAGCACACTTTTGAGAATGTGCCTATAGAGCGCAACACCATCACTCAGTATTCGGGTGCGTTCTTTACGGAGATGGCGTACGAAGATCCTGAAGAGCCTGACACACCGGTGAATCCGGAGGACCCAGAGAACCCCGACAGTCCGGATGTTCCCGACAATCCGAGCACCCCGGAAGAGCCGGAGAAGACGGACACGCCCTCGACAATCTTCAAAGTGGAGACCGACTGGGCGTCAATCAATTACTTCACTTTCTGATTTCGCGTTCGGCAACGCCGTAACGTTTTAGATGCCGAGACCACCCTCGAAGCCCGTCTCGACAGCCTTCGACTGCTGTATGCGCGAGTATGGCGGCACGTTGTTCGTCACCCAGATGTTACCACCGATGACGGAGTGGTGGCCGATGGTGATGCGTCCGAGGATAGAGGCGTTAGAGTAGACCGTCACGTGGTCCTCGATGATCGGGTGGCGCGGCACGTTGAGCATATTGCCGTCGGCATCATACTTGAAGCTCTTAGCACCCAGCGTAACACCCTGATAGAGTGTAACGTGCGAGCCAATGATACACGTCTCGCCGATGACGACACCCGTGCCGTGGTCGATGGCGAAGTACTCGCCAATCTGTGCTCCGGGATGGATGTCGATACCCGTCATAGCATGAGCCTGCTCGGTGATGATGCGCGGGATGACCGGTACCTGCATCTCGTGCAGCACGTGGGCTATGCGGTAGTGTACCATCGTATTGATGACGGGATAGCAGAAGATGACCTCGCCGTAAGTCTGTGCCGCCGGGTCGTTGTAGAACATCGCCTCGACATCGGTATAGAGCAGCCGCTTCACCTCAGGTAGTGCCTCGATGAAGCGTAACGCCTTCTCCTGGGCCAACTCTCCGACTGTACCCTCCTGGCAGCCGCAGTCGCTGCTTTTGGACTCCTTGCAGAACTGCAGGCCGCAGGCTATCTGGCGGCAGAGCAGGCCGTGGAGCTCTTCCATCTTCACGCCGATGACGTAGGAGCGCATCTTTGCATCGGCCTCACGTTTATGGAAATAGTCAGTGAAGATGATAGCGCGTACGAGCTCGACGATGCGCTTCACATCCACCACCGAGGGCAGCGGAGCTTCTGTTGCCGGCATCATCCTCAGCTCGTCGTCGGTATGCTGTGCCAGTGCCTTGATATTGCGCTGGAGTACCTTGTTACGTTCGTCTCTGTTCATAAGTAAAAGTCTATTTTGGCTGCAAAGATACGAATAAGTCAGAAAAACACAAAACAAATTGGGAGGTTTTTGGTGGATGGTGGAGGGTGGAGGGTGGAGGGTGGATGGTGGAGGGTGGAGGGTGGAGGGTGGAGGGTGGAGGGTGGAGGGTGGAGGGTGGAGGGTGGAGGACAGAAATGGAAAAATTAATATTTTTTTAGAAAGGAATTGTTGCTGATTTCGGATAAGTTTTGTAACTTTGCAGCCGAATCGGGTTTTCCAAAACGGACAACTTTTTCAGGGGACGAAAGAAAAAAGTTTCCCAAAACTGACAATTTTACGAACACACAAAACAATATTATTAACAGAAATATAAAATGGAAATTAAAAATTTTACCATTACCAAAAGAGACGGTACGAAAGACCAATTCTCGCTTGACAAGATCATGAACGCCATTGCAAAGGCGTTCGAGAGTGTGAACGAACCTGCTGACCTTGGCGTCATCTCGAAGATTCTAGCGCATCTGGACATTCACAACGACATCACTGTGGAGGACATCCAGAACCAGGTGGAGGAAGCCCTTATGCGCGAGGGATTCTATAAGGTGGCAAAGTCGTTCATCCTCTACCGTCAGGAGCATACGGAGGACCGTGAGACGCTTCAGAAGATGCAGTTCCTGTCGGAGTATATGGAGTCGATGAACGCCGCTACGGGTTCGAAGTACGACGCCAACGCCAACGTCGAGCACAAGAACATCGCTACGCTGATTGGCGAGCTGCCGAAGTCGAATTTCATCCGTCTGAACCGTCGTCTGCTGACCGACCGCATCAAGAAGATGTACGGCAAGCAGCTGGCCGACGAGTACATTGACAAGCTGACACACCACTTTATATATAAGAACGACGAGACGTCGCTGGCCAACTACTGTGCCTCGATCACGATGTACCCCTGGCTCATCGGCGGCACCGTCGCCATCGGCGGCAACTCCACGGCTCCGACGAACCTGAAGTCGTTTGCCGGCGGTTTCGTGAACATGGTGTTCATGGTAAGCTCGATGCTCAGTGGTGCCTGTGCCACGCCGGAGTTTCTGATGTACATGAACTACTTCATCGGCAAGGAGTGGGGTCAGGACTACTGGAAGCGTGCCGACGAGCAGGCCGACATGAGTCTGAAGAAGCGCACCATCGACAAGGTCATCACCGACTACTTTGAGCAGATTGTCTACACGCTGAACCAGCCCACCGGTGCCCGTAACTACCAGGCTGTGTTCTGGAACATCGCCTACTACGACAAGTACTACTTCCAGTCTATCTTCGGCGACTTCTACTTCCCCGACGGCTCAAAGCCGGACTGGGACGGTCTCTCCTGGCTGCAGAAGCGCTTCATGAAGTGGTTCAACCACGAGCGCACGAAGACATTGCTGACCTTCCCTGTAGAGACGATGGCCCTGCTGACCGACGAGGACGGCAACTGCAAGGACAAGGAGTGGGGCGAGTTCACGGCCGAGATGTACTCCGAGGGTCACTCGTTCTTCACCTACATGAGTGCCAATGCCGACTCGCTGAGCTCGTGCTGCCGTCTGCGCAACGAGATCACGGACAACGGCTTCTCGTACACCCTCGGTGCCGGCGGTGTCTCGACGGGTTCGAAGTCGGTGCTGACCATCAACCTGAACCGCTGCATCCAGTATGCTGTGAACCACAAGATGCCATACCTGCAGTATCTGGGCGAGGTCATCGACCTGTGCCACAAGGTACAGTTGGCCTACAACGAGAACCTGAAGGAGCTGCAGCAGCACGGTATGCTGCCGCTGTTCGACGCCGGCTACATCAACATCGGCCGCCAGTACCTGACCATCGGCATCAACGGTCTTGTCGAGGCTGCTGAGTTCATGGGACTGAAGATCACGCCGAACGACGACTATCTGCACTTCGTCCAGGGCATCCTGGGACTTATCGAGAAATACAACAAGCAGTACCGCACGAAGGACGTGATGTTCAACTGCGAGATGATTCCAGCCGAGAACGTCGGTGTGAAGCATGCCAAGTGGGACCGTGAGGACGGTTACTTCGTGCCTCGTGACTGCTACAACAGCTACTTCTACGTCGTTGAGGACGACTCGCTGACCATCCTCGACAAGTTCAAGCTGCACGGAGCGCCCTACATCGAGCACCTCACCGGTGGTTCGGCCCTGCACATGAACCTGGAGGAGCACCTGTCGAAGGACCAGTACCTGAAGCTGCTGCAGGTGGCCGCCAAGGAGGGTTGCAACTACTTCACGTTCAACATCCCCAACACCGTCTGTAACGAGTGCGGACACATCGACAAGCGCTATCTGAAGGAGTGCCCGGAGTGTAAGTCGAAGAACATCGACTACATGACCCGCATCATCGGTTACCTGAAGCGCGTCTCAAACTTCTCGCAGGCACGTCAGGAAGAGGCTGCAAGGAGATTCTACGCAACGGCGTAGAATCTCAAATGAGAAATGAGAGGTGAGAAATAAGAAATGCTGAAATACGTCAATACAGATATTGTTTTTCAGGAGATACCGGACGAAGTGACACTGGCGATTAACATCAGTAATTGCCCGTGTCGCTGTCCGGGCTGTCACAGCCATTACCTGTGGGAGGACATCGGGCTACCGCTGAACACCAATGCCATCGATGATTTTATGACGGAGTATGGCAATGACATCACGTGTATCGCCTTCATGGGCGGTGACGGTGATCCGAAGGGTGTCAACCAGCTGGCACAGTACATCCATGAGGAGTACCCGGAGTTCAAGGTGGCATGGTACAGTGGCAAGACGGTCATCTCCAAAGCAATTAACAAGGGCGACTTCAACTACATCAAGATTGGGCCGTACATCCGCCACTTAGGCCCGCTGAAGGAGCGCACGACGAACCAGCGTATGTACAGACAAGAAGCGGACGGTGCGTTCACTGACATCACCGACCGCTTCTGGCGAAAGTAACCCGAAAAGGTAAAGCCTGACGGCTTACTGCTAATCCATCATGACGGCATCCTCGACGGGGATGTCGTCATTTTTGTCCAGGGGCAGCATGATGTAGAACACGGTGCCGGTGGGGTTGTTGTCGGTGACACGGACGCTGCCGCCATGAGCCTCGACGATGTCCTTCACACGGTAGAGGCCGATGGTGTCGTCGTTGGCGGCAGGCGGTGCGAACATATAGGGCTTCGCCTCCTCGGGGATGCCGAGGCCGTTGTCTGCCACGCGCAGCTCCGCCTCATACCCTACCCTGTCTATCAGCATCTTGACACGTCCCTCGGAGGGAGAGAAGTTCACGGCGTTATCAATCAGGATGCGTAGGGCATAGCCCAGCTGTGCCTTGTCAAACGCCACCGTCAGTTCCGGGACGAGTGCAAGGAACGACAGGCGTACCTGCTTGTCGGCCGGTATCTGATAGGTGTCGCAGAAGTTGCGTGCGAAGGCGATGAGGTCGGCTTTCTCCGTCACAAGATTGTCGGCGGCGACGGAGGAGGCAGATGATGCTGTGGGGGATTCTAGATTTTCTAGATGGTCTGGATTTTCTAGAGGTTCTTGGGTTTCTTCTGCTGGCGCGGAGGGCGTCATTCCCTTGTGCTCCCTCTCCCAGCGTGCCTGCATCTCGTGCATCCACTGCGTCTTCTCCGTCTCACGGCGTAGCTGTTCAAGTCGCAGATGATCTGCCTGACGGCGCAGGAAACGGCGGCGCCACCACCATCCGAAGGCGGTCAGCAGCGCAAGATACAACAGAATAGCCCAGCGTGTGAGCCACAGCGACTGTGAGATATGAATGCCCAAGGCCACCTCCTTCTCGCCCATCGTCCCGTCGTCGTTCAGCATACGGACACGCAGATTGTAGTTGCCTGGATGCAGCGACATAAACGCGATATTGGGATTGTTCTCGGCCGTTTTGTTCCACGTATCGCGGAATCCCTCAAGCATATAGACAAAGCGTTTGTCGTTGCAGGCGAGGCCGGCTGTAGAGCCCAGCTGTATAGTGAAGTTGTTCTCGGAGTTACGCAGTTTCAGGTTATCGCTCTTGCTGAGAGCCTTATGAAGGACGACGTGTCCGTCGACCTTATGGCCCACCTCCACCTCACGGTCGTCGATGAGCAGACCGCTGAGTAAAGGCTGTTCATCGCTGGTGCCAGAGCCTATGCGCTCGGGGGTGATGATATCGAGACCACCCTGGCCGCCTATCAGCAGTCGGCCGTCACGCGTCAAGCGGGCAGAGCGCTGGTTGTAGGTACCCTGCTGCAAGCCGTCGCGGTGGTTGAAGCTGCGGATGGTGAACTGCCACAAGCCGTTGTTACCCTTTTGAGGGATGATACGTGAGACACCGTGGTCGGTGACCACCCACATGACGTGTGACAGGTCTTCGGTGATAGAGCAAACGCTGGAGCCATAGAGACCGTTGGTCATATCGAGTGTCTGCAGACGCTGTGTCGTCGGGTCATAGACGCACACACCCGATACAGAGCCTTGCCAGACGAGTCCCCGGCTGTCTTCCATGACGCAGACGGTGTTACCCGTATTGTTGGAGAGGTTCTCGACACCAGGGAACACCTGGTTTATCAGTTTGC
>Ga0310786_10006585_pt1 | contig 15383 bp, 20 predicted proteins | sample AusTroGonzalo_MG_FD_203881 | JGI IMG/M metagenome (GOLD analysis project Ga0310786, IMG submission 203881) | Bovine rumen microbial communities from tropical cattle in Woodstock, Queensland, Australia - Gonzalo_03 (v2) (version 2) | ecosystem: Host-associated > Mammals > Digestive system >... | reverse complement strand
CCGGAGACTATCATCCCCAGAAAGAAACGTGTCACAATTTTGTCGCAGTGAAACGGCTTTTCGATGCTCTATCTTACTGATACTGAGTGCATCTGACTCCGTTTTGTTGCGGAGGAAGGATTCGCGTGCCGGTTCCGGCTTTTTATAAATCATTCTTTTCCAATATATTACAAAATCAATTCTGGCCCATTTTGAGCCGTTTTGTCGCAATTTTGTCGCAGCGACATCATGCCTCTATCACTTCTGTGAATGGGAATAGACAGTACCAGTATCCTTTGCAGGAAGAGCTATCCCCCCCATTCTCAGAGTTTCTATTATCTCCTTCTGATATTCTATGGTCTCTCTCTGGGCGCTTATGGTTTCCTTGAGAGCGGCTATCAATTCTGCATCCTTCTGTTTTTGCTCCGGAGTCAGGAGACTTGTATCCCAGTCTGCATTTTGCAGAATTTTATCTAAAAGATCTGCCGGCAGATTCCGGTCTCCCTTCTCGATCTGCGAGATAAATCCTTGCTGTACTCCCAGGTATTCAGCCAGTTCTACCTGGCTTAGATTGTTTTCCTTCCGGAAGGATTTTAAGTCAATTTTGCCCATATTGATAAAAAATTAGCAAAAATATTTGCAGTTGCTAATATTCTGCTTATATTTGCACAACCGATGCACAAACGAAACACAAACGAGAGTGCAAACGGAGGGCAAAAGTACTAATTATTAACTAATTCATCAAGATTATGGTTGCAATAATTGTTATTGTTGGACTATTCGTGATTGGAGGCATCCTGATGATGCTGGTTCTTCTCTCTCTGGCTTCCAAGCCTACTGAATGCTACCGCTGCAAGTTCTATGATTATGGGTTCTGCACCTTCCATAAGAAGCAGGTGAAGGGTACGGATATGCCGTGTGATGACGGTGAGGTAGTTATGCAAATGGGTAATCCTTATAGATTCTGAAGATATGAAAAAGGCTATCGCAATTTATCTGGGTATGGCACTGATCCTGACTCTGCTGACAGCGGAGAGTGAGAAGGTAGGAGTGCTGGTGTTTGTTCTGGTTAACCTGGCAGTGGCCATAGCACTGGCTCAGGCTTACGGAGTCATCGATGACCTTAATAAGATGGATGTATGAATTACGCTTCTTATGATGATCTGGCCGGCGTGATCCGGACCAACCTGTGGAAGATTCCGTCTGACGTGGATCTGATTGTAGGTGTGCCGCGTTCCGGCATGATAGCAGCTCTGATGATGGCTGAGTATCTGAATAAGCGCTGCACTGACCTTAATACTTTCATAAATGGCCATGCCTTATATGAAGGCGTGAGAGGTCTGAACTGCCGTGAAGGTAAGAAGGGTAAGGTGCTGATCCTGGAGGATACGGTGAACCTGGGTTTCTCCATGGATGCTGTAAGGGCGCTGGTGGAACGTGTCAAGGATAAGTATGAGATCATATACGGTACGGTGTTTGCCGAGGGTGCCCATGCCAAGAGCATGGTGGATATTTATCTCACAGATAACTTCATTCCTGGTGATGAGGATTGGTTCTATGAGTGGAATATCCTGCACCATGGAAAGAATGAGCTGTGCATGTGGGATCTGGATGGACTGCTCTGCAAGAATCCTCCTGATGACAGTGACCTGGTGGCTTATGAGAGATACATCAAGGATCCTATCCCCATGGTTATTCCTACCTATCCCATAGGCGCATTCGTGACATACCGGCTGGAGAAGTACAGGGCGATCACAGAGGCATGGCTGCGCAGCCAGGATGTGCGTTATGGCCGTCTCATCATGTTTGATGCTCCGGACCGTGAGGCACGTAACCGCTATATGTGTGCAGCAGCTTACAAGGCCAAGATATACCGGAATAATCCTGGATTCCTGATGTTCGTGGAGAGTAATACGGAACAGGCTGAGCAGATTCATGTGATGTCTGGTAAACCTGTGTTCTGCTTCGAGAACGGTAAGATGTATAAGTAACTAACTCAAACCAATTAAATACAGTTATGGAAAGTAAATCATTTAAGATCTGGGATAAGAATAACAGTGTGCCCAGGAAGGAGAGAAAAATCATTATCAGTGTACGTAGAGACCGTATTGTGTTCCCCAAAGAGACATGCAAGGCCATCAACCTCAAGGAGGGTATGGAACTGACGTTCCTGCAGGCCAATGACAATCCGCAGCTGTGGTTCCTGGTTAAGAGTGGAACTGACGGCATGAGAGTATGCCAGGAGAAGAATGGTACCATGCACGTGAAGGCTGCTACCATGTGTGCTGAGCTGTTCCGCCTGTCAGGATCTGACGGTGCTTTTAGAGTAAGGATATCCACTACTCCGGAGACGTTTCCTAAGGCTGCAGGCTTACCGGCTGCAGGGTATAGGATCTACATGAATGAGATAAAGAAGTGATGCCATGCTGCTGCAGGTGGAGAATACCAAGGACGGCTATGTGGTATCCGGATACTTTAACGAGGATACCGGTTACAGCCAGTGGCGGCCTCTGATGAACTTCGGCCAGGCACAGGGTGACGCATTATGGGCCTGCCATACTCACCTGCCTAAGATGGATGAGCTTGGCCTGAAGCGCCTGGCTGACCGCTATGATAAGAACATCCACTACTATATCAGTGGACTGCTTTCCGTCAGAGTTTTTGAACATAAAAGCAATAACCTATAAAACAGACTACAATGATCGATGAGAAAAGAATCCTGGAGACCTACAGGAAGGGTACTCCGGAAGAGAGAGAGTTACTGATGCGCCTGATGGATCCTGGCTTCATAGAGGAGCATATCACGGATCTGATTCAGAGTTATGATGACGCAGTGAAGATGGTAGGCAGCAAGATTCCGGCCAGCACGCTGGGCATACTGCCTGAGAACATACAGGCCGCTTATAAGCTGGAGGTGATTACTGCAGCTCTCAATAACGGATGGCGCCATCCTCAGGACGGTAAGACCTGGGTGTATTATCCATGGGGATATCTCTATACCAAGAAGGAGATAGAGAAACTGTCTGAGGAGGATAAGAAGGACTGTACGCTGGTTCTTCTGGGCGGTGTTGCGTGTGACGGTGCGTACTGCGGTCTCGCTTGCGTGGACTCGGATAACGCCTTCTCGTACTCGGATGTGACTTTCGGCTCTCGCCTTGCATACAAGAGCCGTGAGCTGTGCGAGTACAGCATAAAGCAGTTCCGTGAGTTGTGGAATGAATACCTGTTCTATCTCCCTAAACCGGATGAGGAGAAAGCGGATAAATAATGTTTTATACCGGTTACCGGCAGATGACCGTGAGGCTCTTATGGCAGCTCTGGATGGTGTGATCATCTACTCCACTTACAAGGGCCGTCCGGTCATGCTGGTTCCGGATGATTACAGGTGGTATGGCAGTACTGAAAGTAAAGCATAAGAGTCACAGATGGGGCCGCAGCATGCGAGTGCATCCGGAGCGTTTTGGGGTTGCATATATCCGGCATACGGATCCTGAAGTGTCTGAGTTGATACCGCTGAAGGGTGTCACGTTTGAGCAGGTGATCGATAGAGTTTCGGAGTCACTGGAGAAGTCCGGTGTGAGCCGTGATGAGTTTGAATTTATCATATCTAAATAATCTTATGAGAACAGTAGCAAAAGTTTGGGAAGGCGCGTCAGAGGATGCCAGACATGACATGGTGACGCGGATCATGAGTCAGGGCCGAGTGGCACCGTCCACAGTCTATATGTGGATGCGTGGTGACCGTAAGCCGCAGCATCTGTACCAGAAGCTGATACAGAGCACTATCCAGCGAGTGACAGGAGACAGTATTCCTCTCTCAGAGCTTTTCCCATTATGAAAGATGACCTTGTACTAGTAGTGATACCGTACTACGGTGGTGGTGCGCAGGGTAATGAGCTTGACCTGGCTATCTGCGGATGGCATTCTCATTTCTGCCACACTAACTATAAGATAGTACTGGTAGGAGAGGAACTGCCTCAGCGTTATGCTGGCAGTGAGAATGTAGTGCTCATTGAGAGTAAGCGTGTGGATGGCCAGCCTGGTAGTTACCGGCAGCATCTGGATTATGTGAGCTGCTTCATGAAGGTATATGAGCGCTATGGCCAAGTGACCAGGGGTTTCATCTTTACAGCTGATGACGTGTATGCGGTGAATGATTTTGACCTGGCTGACGTGCAGATCCTGAAGGCTCATGCTCCGTCATTCTGCGGAGATCCTAACAGCACAAACGGATGGAAGCGTGACATGGCCAAGACCAGGCAGCTGCTGGACCGTGAGGGTATGCCGTGTGTGAACTTCACCACTCATCTGCCTCAGTGGTATGACTGGGATAAGCTGCTGCTCATATACGCTCTGTATGATATGCGTATCACCAGTTATGTGTTTGAGAATGTCTATTACAACCATTTCTGTTCCAGACGTATTCCGGAGATGCTGGACGGCAGTGACCGTTACCGCCTGGGTGTATGGTGTAAGGATGACGTGAAGAAGGTACGTGACGCTATGACCAGTAAGATCTGGATAGTGAACAGCGTGGAGGGATGGAGCCGTGAGCTGGAACGTACCATTAAGGAACACTATGAAGATCTGGAGATATGATTAAGAAGGATGATATATTTCTGGCCACTGAGGGCGGAAAATCCGTCATCGTGCATTATTATCCTCAGGCATCGGCCTGCTTCACCGGTAGAGGTAAGAACTTCAAGATCCGTGAGGATGACCGTAATCCTTCCTGTACCGTTTTCGAGAAGGAGGGTGTATGGTTTATCCAGGATAAGGGTGGAAGTGATACCAAGGCTTATACGGCCATTCAGCTGGTGCAGCGTGAGGAGCATCTGACCTTCGCACAGGCCATCGAGTGGATCGCAGCCAAGTTTGCTCCCCATCTCCTGGGAGAGAAAACGGTGAGCACCAGGCCACAGCCTAAGATGGAGGAGGTGAAGGCGCAGAATATGATATCGGTACAGCACAGGCAGTCCGGAGAGTTTACGCAGGCCGAGTTGGATATGCTGGGATACAAGATCACTCCGGAGCTGTGCAAGGATCTGCACCTGGAGCCGCTGGACTCCTATATCACAGCTAAGAACCAGAAGGGTAAGAGTTATAAGATATCGGCTACCGAGACGTATCCCATCTACTACTACAATTACGGTACCTGGGGTAAGATATACCAGCCGCTGGGTGATATCAGGTTCCTGTATGTAGGGCAGAAGCCGGAGAATTTCGTGTTCGGTGATAACGCCTTCATGCTGGCCTATGAGAGAGCCAAGAACGGCATTTATCCAGGCAGTCCGGATGAGAAGCCTAAAGGCGGTGATGATGAGGAGGAAGGCATAGAGGTGCCGGCCAAATTCAAGCATCTGATCATCTGCTCAGGTCCCAGTGACGCTCTTAACGTGCGTGGTGCCAATATGGATTATCATGTATGCTGGCTTAACTCTGAGACGGCGGATCTGAGTGAGTTTGAGCATGCCAATATGGAGCATATTGCCGAGAAGCTGTATATCCTGTATGATATCGATGAGACCGGCCTGGCTAACATGTACCGGATAGCACTGCGTTACCTGGATCTGCGTATCATCCAGCTGCCTGCTGAGCTGAAGCGTTTCAATGACCGTAAGGGTAAGCCGTGTAAGGATGCGAAGGATTTCTTTGTGCATTTCCGCCGTCCGGAGAATCCCAATCCCAGGAGCCTCTTTGCAGACCTGGTAAAGCTCTCCGGCAGCCTTATGTTCTGGACCAGGAAGGAGACCAGAACCGGATGGCAGTATGATGTCAATAACGAGCAGATGTATTCATTCCTGAGCGCTGCCGGATTCCATAAGATTGCCACTCCTGCAGAGAAGAAGGGATACTCCTACTGCTTCGTCCAGGATAACGTAGTGACGCTCATCGATGAGTCTGCCATAGGCAGCATGTGTGCCAGTCATCTGATGGAGTATCTAAAGACTCATCCTAAGTACTGGAGCCAGCAGCTGGCCAACTGCCTGTACCGCTCGGCCCAGATGGAGGCCAAGTCACTGAGTCACCTGCAGACGGTGCAGCCTGACTTCAAGAGCTGGGATTCCAAGAGGGATATACTGTTCTTCCGTAATGGCATTTTCGGTGTCACTGAGAAGGGTATAAGCCGCCTCAAGCCAGAGGATTGCCCATGTATGGTATACAGTAACAAGATACTGCCGTATGACTTTACGATAGAGGAGCCATTTTTCGATATAGACTACTCTGATGAGATGAAGGCTCTTATGGCTCGCTTGCGTACCTACGCTCCCCTGTCCCCTGAATATTTCGCTACGCAAAAAGAGATTGACGCTCTGAACACAAGTGGCAAGTATCGGCTGGTGGTCAAGCGGACAGACCTCTCATTCATGAAGTATCTCTACAATACCGGACGTACCTACTGGCGTAAGGAAGAGCTGGGCATCCAGCTGAGCCAAGAAGAGAAGTCCGAGCAGGATCTGCATTTCATAAACAAGGTCATGGCTCTGGGTTATATGCTGACCAAACATAAGAATGCCGGACAGCCGTATGCCGTGTTCTGCATGGAGACTGAGCAGAGTGAGGAAGGTACTCATCTTGGTGGTACCGGTAAGTCACTGTTTGCATCCTCCATGGAGGTGATGCGCACGCAGCTCTTCATCGATGGCCAGGGTATGGAGCAGAAAAATGACCAGTTCATGCTGCAGGGTGTCAAGCCTGGTATCACAGACTACATATTTATTGATGATCTGAACCGGACCGTGGATCTGCATAAGTTCATGCCGATGATCACCGGTAAGATGGTAGTCAATCCTAAGAATACAGCTGCTTTCCTGATTAACTTCAGTGACTCTCCTAAGGTGATATTCACCAGTAACCATGCAGTCAAGGGTTTTGATGCGTCACTCAGGCGCCGTACCTGGTTCTGCGCATTCAGTGATTATTACCATGCCGATGATATGCAGAAAGGTATGAAGGAGAGGTCTCCTCTGTCTGAGTTCGGTAAGAACCTGATATCTGACTATGATGATAAGGAGATGAACAGCTTCCTGAACTTCCTCATGAACTGCATGACTGTCTGGAAGAGAATAGGTGTCCGGATCCAGCCGCCGATGAAGGAGATTGAGAAGCGTATCATGCAGCGTGACCTGACTGATGAGTTCCTGTTCTGGGCGGATGACTACTTCACTGAGGAGCGTCTGAATTGCCTGGTGAATAAGGATGAGGCGTTTGATGCTTACAAGCAGACTCTGAATCCTAAGTTCGCTCAGATGATGAAGGCCAGAACCTTCAAGCAGAAACTGATACTCTACTGTAGCTATAAGGAATGGAAGTTCAATCCGCAGTCCATGCTTATCAGTGAGACTGAGAAGAGCCGTAATGACATACGCCGTAAGGTGGATGGTAAGGAGTGCTACTTCTTTTACATTGATACGAAGGGTACGGTATCGGACAGCCCATCGGCGTCAAAACTCATAAACCGGGAAAGTGAGATTCCTTATGATCAGCCTCCATTTTAGCAAATCGGCCTCTGGGGGGTGTCTGAGGGGGGTAACAAAGTTACTCAAATTTTATCTCCATTTTCTTTGACTTTTTGACGCGGAGAGAGTATAAAGTACTATAATTAATTGAAAATAAATTAGTTAAACCGCGTCAAAACTCGGCGTCAAAACCGCGTCAATGGAAAGTAACTGACGCAGAGGGCCTTTAAGAGGGTTTTTGTTCCGGAAAGTTTTGACGCCACACAGTATCAGTAAGTTAGGTGGTTTTTTGAGGATTTTGGGTGTCAAACGGCGTCAAATAGTTTTGACGCGGATAAAATACTGATTATTAACCTATTAAAAAATCGGCGTCAAAGCGTCAAAACTTTTCGACTTTTTGAACTTGGCGAGAAAAACAGCTAAAAATGGACAAAATTGCGAGACCTCTCGGTATAGTTGAAAATATAGATGGTGAACACCTGCCTCTCTGGTACTATAACTACGTTCCGGAAGGTATGCGTGAAGCCAAGCCAGAGGAGATCCATTACGGTCTGCTGGTGCTGCATAAGTGTGTACTCTCAGAAGGGTACCATACTCTCTACGTTGATGATCAGGATATCCCTGTTCTGAAGAATAAGATACGTGCCGGCTATCCGGTATATGTCAAAGACTCTAGTATTAACAATAAGTAATTTTGCTGCGACATGAAAGGAATGGTTCTGGATGTAAATGTAGGCACCTTCCTCCGCCAATGGGTTATACAGTCTGAAGGCAGTGACTCCGTACAGCTGGGAAGGACATCAGACCTGTGGGGTATAGTCAAGAGTAATCTGGTAGTGGCCAGCGCCACTGACATGTCAATGATTGCCAAGGCTGATGAGTGCATACATGTTTATCTCTATGACTGCAAAGGACGCTCCACCTGGAGTGCAGTGGAAGAGAAGCATATCTACATGAATACAATGTTCCGCTGTTACATGACTGAGCAGGGACACTATTATTTCCGCCGGTACCTGGAGCGTCAGATGAAGATCAGCTTCTATGCTTACATGCTCGGTAACTTTAATGTCAGTGAGCGCAAGATCAGTGATACCATCACAGATTTCCTCATCGACTTCCAGCTGCCCATCGATAATAAGAGAATAGCAGCTCTTACCAAAGCATGGTACCGGTTCCGGCTCACGGCTGATAAAAATTTCCGTGTTCCTATCTTTTTTTAATCCCTGTAATGTCTTGATTTTATTAACATTAACCTATAAAAGTATGGCCAAATTAGGTATAAAAAAAATTGAATGTGTTGACCTGTCATCAGTATCGGATTATTCCTTCATGCCGGCAGGTTCAAAAATTAAATTGAGTTCTTTCATATCCGGTGATCCGGACTGGTTCAATCTGGAGCAGACACAGGATACAGTGCAGCTGGTGGAGAAGTGGCTGAGTGATGATAAGGGCCATCGCAGTACTGTCAAGCTCTCCGGCAGTATACGCCGAGATAAATATGCCCAGATGCAACTGAGCCAGAAACTTCTGGGACGCCGCCATATCTTCAAGGTTACGGCGGTGGATGGTAATGTGTTCCTGGTTGGATCCAAAGCCTATCCGCCTAAGTTCACCTGGCAGAATGAGATGAGTGGAATATCATCTTCAGAGATTGCGTTCACCATCGAGTGTACGTCTATACACGGCCTATATATATGTATATAGGTCCGCGAATGGCCTGCTGTGGTGGTATACTTTTGTCAGTACAATCAAGGATTGAGATATGAATCTGAGTGTGTTTACCAAGAATCTGCGCGGTCCATGGATGCTCCATCCGCAGCAGGCAGCGGTAATGATGCCCATAGTCAAGGGCATTATTGCCGGTAATCTGCTGGAGATGGATAAGGATGAGCGCAAGCTGTCAGAGAAGATCGAGCTGAAGGACTTCTACTCAGGCAGTAAAAGTAAGCTCTCCGGATCTAACAGGAATAAGTCTGTGTTTGTGGTTCACCTGGAGGGAACCATGACCAAGGAGGATACCTGTTTCAACTATGGTACCAGAACCATAGCCGATGAACTGAGGAGAGCTGATAAGGAGAGTGATGTGATAGGTCATATCATAGTTGCTGACAGCGGTGGTGGTGCTGCTGACTCTGTGCCGGATCTGGCTGATGCCATCCGGTCCCTGGAGAAGCCTATAGTATCCCTGGTTGATGGCATGGCAGCATCTGCATGCATGTATGCCATCTCTTATACCAGTAGGATCCTGGCTCACCAGGATACTGACATGGTAGGCTGCATCGGCACTATGATCACAGTATCCGGATGGCCTAAGCTGCGCCGTGATGCTGACGGATATGTAGAGATGCGTATCTATGCCGATCAGAGTGCAGAGAAGAATGCTGACTATGAGGCTGCGCTGGAGGGTGATACTCGACTCATCAGGGAGAATCTGCTGGATCCGCTCTGTGAGAAGTTTATCAATGACATGAAAGCTAACAGGCCGGCAGCTGCTGATGACCAGCTGAAGGGACGTACCTATTTCGCCAAGGATGTGGTAGGTTCTCTCATCGATGGTATAGGTGGTATGGCGGATGCCATAGATGCCGTACTGGAGATGGCTGACAGTAAGAATACTAAACCAAACGAGAGTAATATGAAAAGTAAGTATCCAAACATGACTGCTCTGGCATCACTTGCTGAGGCAGTTCTGGCAGAGGATGGCAGCGTAACTCTCCAGGCTAACCAGCTGGAGGAGATTGAAGCCGCTCTCTCTGCACAGTCTCAGGCTGCTGAGACACAGGAGCTGGAGAACCTTCGTTCACAGCTCTCTGAGCGTGACACAACCATTACCGGTCTGCAGGAGCAGGTGGCCAATGCTGAGACTCAGCACACCACTGATGCTGCACGTATCCAGGAGCTGGAGACAGCACTGAATGCAGCTATCAATCATGAGCCTGACGGTGACGGCGTACAGGTGAAGAAGAATCCGGAGGCTGCCGATGAGGAAGGCGGTGCTAAGCCGGCTGAGAATTATGAGCAGGCTGTTTCAGTTTGCCGTGAGTTTTTGAATAACCATTAAAAAAAGAGAGATATGGAACTTAGTGAAATTCTTGTCAACTCCGGAGCGAAATTCCGCAAGGAGATTATTGCCATGCCTGTAGTGGCACTGGAAAAGACTCTCAAGCACATGACCATCCGCAGGGGTGTTCGTGGTGATGAGACAGTAGGTACTTATGAGAGCGGTGCTGAGGTACGTCCTTATAAGACCGGTAAAAATGCGACTGATACCGGCAAGTTCGGTGCTCGCACACTGACCACCTATCTGGGTGATGTGGTAGAGGAGTTTGATCCTTACCAGCTTTTTGCTACCGTTTACGGTGAGAGCTTCAGCAGCCTGACTGAGCGTAAGGAGGCTGATATCGTGCGTGACATGGCTCTGGCTATGGCCAAGACCGTATCCGCCAAGTTAGGTAAGGCCATCTTCAAGGCTGTTCGTAATCAGAGTGGTACCGGAACCATGGATCTGTTCAATGGTTTCAATACCATAGCTGCTACTGAGATCTCAGCCGGTAATATCGCCATAGCCAAGGGTAACCTGGTAGAGGTGAACGCCATCACTGAGCTGAATGCCGGTGATATCCTGGAGCAGATCTATGACGCTGCCAGTGATGAGCTGAAGGATCAGGATGATAAGAAGATGTATGTAAGCTCAGCCATTAAGTCTGCTTATGCTAAGTGGTGCCTCGCTACTCTGGGTGCTGTGGCTTACAATACCGCTTATAACAAGAACCTGCTTCACTTCGATGAGAGCGTAGAGCTGGTTGCTCTTCCTGGCCTCAAGAACACAAATTACATCATATTCTCAACTAAGAAGAATATGCTGGTAGGCTGTGACCAGATGAGTGACACTGAGCGTGCCAAGATCCGCGAGTGCGACAATCCTAAGGCTGTTCAGTTCTTCATGTGCCTCTACTGGGGTGTTCAGTTCGAGTCAATTGATCCTCGCTTCCTGATGATTGCTCAGATGCCTGGTGGCAGTGGCTCAGGTTCAGGTTCTGGTTCTGGTAACGGTGAAGGTTAACCTCTAAAGTTATAGTTTATGAATCTTGGTAATCTTGATTTCAATATCGGTGGCATCAATCCTTCTGGGATTGGTGTTACCGTTTACCGCGTAGCCAAGAAGGATATCACCAGCTGGCCTACAGTGAATGATGATCCTAACGGTTCTGGCTCCGGTAGTGGTGACTCTCTTTCCAAGATGGTAGGTGATTTCACACTGGCATCCGGAAAGAAGTGGGATAAGATCTACTCTACTCAGGGTAAAGGTAAAGCTACCTTCGAGACCATAGGTGAGACAGACTGCATGATGGTCAACAACAAGTTGACTCTCAGCTTCCCTGATCTGACCGCAGAGGCTCTCGGTTTCAGCAAGGCCGCCATGAATGGTGACTTCGTTTATGTAGTTAAGTCTGCAGGCCGTTACCATGTCATCGGCTCTAAGGATTATCGTACTGTGACTCAGCCTGCCGGTGATACCGGTGATGCTGCCGGTTCAGCTAAGGGTTGCACCATTGAGATAACCGCTCCGGATGTTACTCCGCTGCCTATCTACCAGGGTGTGATCGTAACTGCTGACGGTTCTCTGGACTGTGCCACAGATACGTTTACTCCTGCCGCATGAACGAGGAGATAAGAGAATATCTGAACAAGCCGAATCCGGATTTCGATGCCGGATTCAGCTTGTTTTGTCGTTATTCTCGGAACCAGTCAATGATGAGCTGGATAGGACGCAAGAAGGACATGGAACGGCTCCTATACGAGCTTGCAAAATTGGAGAAGCAGAACCTGCCTGTCAATCCTCAGGCATCGGTTATGAATACTCGCTATAATACTCCTGGTAATGTTCGTTTGGGAGTACCGGTGACCGGCCCAGGGCCGCAGATCTCATTCAAGACTTTTGATGAGCGCCGTACCAGACGTGCAGACCTGAGTGAGGAGATGCAGAAGGTCTATGATGATATCACGGAGGAGTATAAGCTGCGCCGTGGCTATCATGAGAAGCTGAAGATGGCCAAGACCGATGCGGACCGAGCCTCACTGCGTGAGCGCCTGCTGATATCACAGCATAAGATAGAGCAGGGGTGGAAGCAGATTGATGCATGGCTCCTGGAACAGGAGAAGAATAAGAGTGAGAAGAGCTTCAATGTAAGTTCATACAGAGCATACATCACCAAGATGCTCAAGAAGGCAGACAGCCTCACTCCGCTGCAGCGTGATACCGTGCGTACACGTGCCAAGGCGCTGCAGGATTCCGGAGAAGTTCTGGGTGATAAGATACTCTCACAGCTCAAGAAATATGACCTAATTTAGTTGGTTAATACTCACTTTTGCCCAATGTGAATGGACGTATGTCCCAAGTACCCAGGTTATCCTGGGTATTTTTGTTCCATGAATAAGTCAAAAACGCCGCTGTCAGAGACGCAGTTACAGAAGATCCAGGATGATGCCGGTATGCGTTTTACCATATCAGAGATTGCACTTATGCTGGATATGCCGGTGGAGGAGTTCCGCCGCAGAGTGAATGATCCGGAGGATGAGCTGGCCAAGGCGTATACCAGAGGTAAGCTGGAAGCGGAACGCAAGTACAGGGAGAAGTTACAGAAACTGGCTGAGGGCGGTAATGCCTGGGCCATCCGGATCTTAGAAAGTAAATCAATAAAACAACAGGAGGAGGAACTGGGATTACATGGCTAATAACAAGAGACTGTCTGAGGATAAGGTAGACATGCTGGCCGCCGCCATGGAGGATGAGTCCAAGCAGGCCGAGCTGTGTGACCGTGACAGGGAACACCTGAAACGCCTCAAGGATATCTATGCCTACTGGCTGGATCATCCGATGCTTACGGATCTGAGGGTTCGTGATTATATCATGACCACTCAGGGACAGAATAAGATGCAGGCATACCGTGACCTGTATCTGGTGAAGCTGCTGCTGGGTAACGCTCCCAAAGCCAATAAGGAATTTATGCGGTACCGCAGTAACTACCTGTATGAGATGGCTGCAGCTGCTGCAATAGCAGGTAATGATTCAAAAGCCAAAGCTCTTACCAAGATAGCTGATGGCATAGTCAAGGCAAACCAGCTGGATGTTCCGGAGGGAGAGGATTATCCGTTTGAGGAGATAGTACCTAAGGATTACTCCTTCTCAGTTGATCCTACAGTGATTGGTATCACACCGGAGCCGGATGTAAAGACCAAGGCCATGCGTCTGCTCAAACAATACGCTGAGGAGATTGACGCAGATGGAACAGACTAAGAAATATCTGAACCGTGCCCAGCAGGAGGCACTGGCCATAGCTGCACATACTGAAATAGACATCTGTGGCCGCCGTTTCGGTAAGTCATTCGGCATAGTATCACAGCGCATCATGCGTAATGTGATGTTCATGCCAGGATCCACAGGATGCTTCGTGGCCAGCTCTTATAAGCAGGCTCATACACGTACACTGCCTGCAGCTCTCTCCGGCCTGGCTGAGTTCGGCTGGATCCGTGATATCCACTATGTCATAGGTAAGCGGCCTCCCCAGAAGCTGGGATACCGGCAGCCTATCATTCCGCTGAATAACTTTGATGATGTGGTATCGTTTTATAACGGTGCCCAGATGCTGATAGTGAGTCAGGATGTGAAGATGTCATCTAACTCGGCTACCTTTGACTGGATCATAGGTGATGAGGCCAAGGGCCTTAACTTTGATAAGCTCAAGGATGAGACCTTCCCTGCCAATGGCGGTACCAGGCGCTATTTCTCTGACTGTCCCTGGCATCATGGTATGCTGTTTGTCAGTGATATGCCGGTACTCAAGTCTGCACGCTGGCTGCTGAATTACCGAGAGAAGGCCACACCGGAAGTGGTGGATACCATCAAGGGATTGCTGGCCGAGCGTTGGGATGTGGCGCTCCAGGAGGATAGTGATCTGAAGCAGGAGCGTCTGGCAGAACTGGATAAGCTCATCAATGGTCTGCGCCGGTATGCGGTACTCTACCGAGAATGGTCTACCTTTGAGAATGTGGATGTGGTAGGTCTCAACTATATCCGTCAGATGAAACGTGACCTTCCTCCTCTGGTGTTCCAGACATCTATTCTGAGCAAACGCATAGAGAAGATTAAGGATGGCTTCTATCCCAATTTCCGTGATAACATTCATACCTACATCTCCAATAACAATACGCCGCTGGAGGCAGACGGCTATGATTTCACAGCCAAGGATTACGGATGCCTGACTGATGGTGACGTGGATCTGAAGGCGCCTATCTCTGTGGCCTTTGACTATAACGCCAATATCAACTGGCTGGTGGCAGCACAGCGTGATGGCAGTACGCTCAAGATCATCAAGAGCTTCTTTGTCAAGTATGAGCGTAAGCTGCGTGAGCTGGTGGATGACTTCTGCCATTACTACAGGGCACACCTGATGAAAACGGTTATCTTCTACTATGACTCCACTGCTCTGGGCAGTAACTATGCAGTCAGTAATGATGACTTCCGGAGCGTAATAGTGGAACAGTTCAATAAGAACGGCTGGCATGTGGAGCAGAAGTTCATAGGTAAGCCGATGAAACATACCGAGAAGTACACTATCCTGAATGACGGATTCAAGGGAGCAAAGCATCTGCTGCCTATGTTCAATGCAGAGAATAATGAAGCGCTGCTCATAGCCATACACATGGCTGAGGTCATCATAGACAGCCGCGGATTCCATAAGTACAAGTCCGGAGAGAAGCTGGCAGAGAGTGAGGATGATCTGCTGGAACACCGTACTGATGGCTCTGATGCCTTTGATACTCTATACCTTGGTAACGTACTCTATCCATACGTGGTGAGCGCTCCGCTCGGCACGGCTCTCTGATTTTTTTTTCGCCTGGCATATTCGCTGCAAGCTCTTGCAATTGCGGCCTGCCGGAGAG